>SL_4KL_010_BRINEDRAFT_10000636_pt1 | contig 18304 bp, 11 predicted proteins | sample SodLak_010_BRINE_2_FD_10664 | JGI IMG/M metagenome (IMG submission 10664)
GGAGGGTCCGGCCGTGCCGGACGACGACCTGCGATACATCGGGTGAAGTCTTCCACGCGGCTTCGGACCCCTGCAGTCCCGTCCCCCGCGACTCCGGCCCCTTGCAGTCCCGTCCCCCGCGACTCCGGCCGCCTGCGGTCCCGGCCCCCGCGACTCTGGGCGTCTCCGATTCCGGCAGCGATAAAGCGATCCCCGATTATCGTTCGTGCATGACCGACGTACGCGTCGCCGGGGTCGGGCTCACGCGCTTCGGCAGCCATCCGGACCGGACCGGCCGCGACCTGTTCGCGACGGCAGCACTGCGGGCGTTCGAGGACGCCGGCGTCCCGAGAATCGACGTCGGCGCGCTACACTACGGCAACTTCATGGGTGCGCTCGCCGAGCATCAGGGCCACCAGGCGCCGCTGATGGCAGAGGCCGCGGGCGTTCGCTGTCCGGCGACGCGCTACGAACAGGCGTGTGCGTCCGCCGGCGTCGCGATCCGTGAGGCGGTTCGGACCGTTCGCGCCGGCGACGCCGACGTCGTCCTCGCCGGCGGAATGGAGCGCATGACGAACCTTCCGACCGGCGAGGTGACCGAGGGGCTCGCCATCGCCGCCGACGACCTCTTCGAGGTCCGGGCCGGAGTGACGTTCCCCGGCGCGTACGCGCTGATGGCGAACGCTTACTTCGACGCCTACGGCGGCAGCCGCCGCGATCTGGCCCACATCGCGTCGAAGAACCACGCGAACGCGCTTCCGAACGAGTACGCGCAGTACCGCCGGGAGGTGTCCGTTGACGACGCCCTCTCGGCCCCACCGGTCGCCGAGCCGTTACACCTCTATGACGCCTGTCCGATAACCGACGGCGCGAGCGCGCTGGTGATCGTCTCCGAGGAGTACGCGGCCGAGAACGATGTCGGCGCGCCGGTCGCCGTGACGGGGACCGGCCAGGGGACCGACCGGATGGCGCTCGGCGATCGTGATCACCTCGCGCGTACCCCCGCTGCAGACGACGCGGCCGACGCCGCGTACGCGGACGCCGGCGTGGGACCGGACGATGTCGACGTCGCCGAGGTCCACGACTGCTTCACCATCGCGGAAGTGCTCGCCGTCGAGTCGCTCGGGTTCTGTTCGACCGGACAGGGGATCGGTGCGGCCCGCGACGGTATCACGACCGCCGGCGGCGACCTCCCGGTGAACCTCTCCGGTGGGCTGAAAGCGAAGGGACACCCAGTCGGGGCGACGGGGGGATCACAGATCGCGGAGCTCACGCGACTGCTTCGCGGCGATCACCCGAACAGTAACTACGTTGACGACGCCGAGGTGGGAGTCGCGCACAACGCGGGCGGAACGGTCGCCAGCGCGGTCGTCCACGTCTTGGAGGTGGCAGAATGACCACCGAGAGGACGGAAGATAACGAGCGCAACGAGGGGACCGGTCGCGATGCCGACCACGGCGAGTGGCTCGAGGCGCTCGCGGACGGGGAGGGATACGCTCTCGTCTGTCCCGAGGGCCACGGCTCGCTCCCGCCACGACGCGTCTGTCCCGAGTGCGGCTCGACGTCGCTCTCGCGAGAGCCGCTCCCCGACGCGGGCGTCGTCGAGACGTTCAGCGTGGTCCACGTTCCCTCGCCCGGGTTCGCGGACGACGCACCGTACGTGAACGCGGTTGCCGATTTCGGTCCGATCCGACTCACGGGCGTGCTCCGCGGAATCGCCGCCGAAAGTGACGCCGTCGAGATTGGGCGTCGCGTCACCGCCACCGTCGAAGAGCGGGCGACCGACGGGGAGCCGCTCATCGTCTTTCGGTCGATCGGGGAACGGTAGGCCGCGCCTTCGATCGACGCTTCGGTCGTCAAAACCGTTATATCGCCGTTACTTCTACCCACAGAGGATGGTCGATCAGATCCGTGTGCTCCACGTCGACGACGAGCCGGATCTCCCGGAGATCGTGTCAACGTTTCTCGAACGCGAGGACGACAGGATCACCGTTGCGACCGCGCCGAACGCGACCGCCGGCCTGACCCACCTCGACGATCACGACATCGACTGCGTCGTCTCCGATCACGATATGTCGGGACTGAACGGAATCGAGTTCCTAGAGGCGGTTCGAGAGCGGGACCCGGACCTGCCGTTCATACTTTATACCGGAAAAGGTTCCGAGGCGGTCGCCAGCGACGCGATATCAGCGGGCGTGACTGACTACCTCCAGAAGAGCGGTGGGACCGAGCAGTACGAGATCCTCGCGAACCGGATCGTTGAGGCGGCCGAGAAACGGCGATTCGAAGCCGAGGCCGAGCGAACTCGAGCGCATCTAGAGGCGGTCACAAATCACTCGATGGACGCGATCGTGACGATCGACGCCGACAGCACGATTCGGTTTGCGAACCCCGCCGTCGAGCGGCTGTTCGGGTATACGCCGGCGGAGCTTGAGGGGGAACCGCTGTCGACGCTCATGCCAGACGAGTACGCCGAGAGCCACGATCAAGAGCTTGAACGCTACCTCTCGACAGACGGACGGACGACGGAGTGGTCGGCCGTCGAGCTCCCGGGGATGCACCGCGACGGCCACGAGATGTCGCTGTCGATCTCGTTCGGCGAGTTCGAAGAGGACGGTGACCGACGGTTCGTCGGGATCGCCCGTGACGTCACCGAACGCGACAGACATCGGGCGTTCGTCGAACACTCGAGCGACATCGTCTCTGTCCTCGACGCCGACGGCACGTTCCGGTATACGAGCCCATCGGTCAAACGGATCCTCGGATACGATCCCGAGGAGTTGATCGGTGAGGAGGCGTTCGACTACATTCACCCAGACGACCGCGAGCCCGCCCTGGAATCGTTCCACAGCTCGGTCGATCCCTCGGCGAGCGAGTCCACCGTCGAGTACCGATGTCGGTGTGCCGACGGCGAGTACCGCTGGCTCGAATCAGTCGGAAGCGATCGCCTCGACGACTGCGGAGTCGGCGGGTACGTGATCAATACGCGTGACATCTCCGACCGGAAGCGACGCGAAGAGAAGCTGGCTCAGCTCCGCGAGTGGACGCGCCAGCTCAACTACACGCGGACCGTCGAGGAGACGACGCGGCTCGCAGTCGACGCCGTCGACGATATCGTCGGCGCGCAGCTAAGCGGTATCCACCTGGTGAACGAAGCCGGCGACGCGCTCGAACCGATCGCGCTCGCAAAATCCGTGTCCGCGTTCTTCGACGAGCAGCCGTCGTACGAGCGTAACGCCCCGGTCGGGTCTCGCGCCGCGCTCGCCTGGGAGGCCTACCGGGCCGAGGAGCCGACCTCGATCAGCGAGCTGTCGACATCGCACCGGCTTGACGAGGAGTCGCCGGCTGAGAGCATCGTCCTCCATCCGATCGGCGAACACGGACTGTTCGTCATCTCGGCATCGACTGCAGACGCGTTCACCGACACCGACGTTCTCATCGCCGAGATCCTGGCGAATCATCTCGAAACCGCACTCGACCGCGTCGAACGCGAGTCGCGATTGGAACGACTCCACGACGCGACCCGAAGCCTGGTTCGCGCCGACTCGCAAGCGGAGATCGCCGAACGAGTCGTCGACGCCGCCGCGGACGTGCTCGACTTTTCGGTTGTCACCGTCAGGGCGTACGACGAGGAAGCCGGCGGGCTCGTACCGATCGCCGTCTCGGAGCCAGTCGAAGGGTTGCTTCCCGATCGGAGCGTGTTCACGCCCGATAACGGGAGCCTCAACTGGGCAGCGTTCGACGCGGGCGAGGCTCGCGTGTATGACGACATCCAGTCGCTCGACGCCTTCGACGCCGGGACCAGCCTCCAGAGCCTGATGATTCTCCCGATTGGCGAGCACGGGACGATCGCGATCGGTGAAACGGAGTCGGGGGTGTTCGACGGCACCGACGAGTTCCTCGCGCGGATCCTCGCAACCGCAGCGGAGACTGCGTTTCAGGCGGAGGCGCGGACGAGACGGCTTCACGAGCGGAGCACAGAGCTGGAGCGACAGAACGACCGATTAGAGGAGTTCGCCAGCGTGGTCTCTCATGATCTCCGAAATCCGCTCAACGTCGCACAGGGACGGGTCGAACTGGCGCGTGACGAGTGCGACAGCGAACACCTCGACGCAGCCGCACGAGCCCACGAACGAATGAACACGCTGATCAGCGACCTCCTCACGCTCGCCCGGGAAGGACAGCGGGTGCGGGAGACGACCCCGGTCAGCCTCTCGGCGGCCGCCAAAACGTGCTGGATGAATGTCAACACGGCGTCGGCGACCCTGGCCATCGAAGAGGAGTTGACGCTGGCGGCCGACGAGAGCCGACTCCAGCAGCTCTTAGAGAACCTGATCCGCAACAGCGTGGAGCACGGCGGCGAGGAGGTCCGAATCACGATCGGTCCGCTCGCCGACGGAAACGGCTTTTACGTGGCCGACGACGGTCCCGGAATCCCCGCTGACCGCCGCGAGGAAATATTCGACGCGGGCGTCTCGACGACGCAGGCCGGTACCGGATTCGGGCTCCGGATCGTCGAACAGGTCGCGGACGCACACGGGTGGACGGTCAGCGTCGTGGACCGCGACGCCGACGGCGAGGCCACCGGTGCCCGCTTCGAGGTGACCGGCGTCGACGTTCTCGACGAAGAGTAAGCCATCACTGGCTGGACGACGTCGTCGCGCCCGCTAAAAAATTCAGAAACGGCTTCGTATGGGATCGTGTGCGCTACTCGCGAACGAGCAGTTCGATCTCGTGACCGTCCTGATCTTTCGTGAACGCGTAGTTGTGATCACACGACTCGGGGTCGCGGTACTCCGGCGCCCCTCGTTCCATGAGCGACTCCCACGCCTCGTCGAGGTCGTCGACGCGGACACAGAGGTGGCCCCAGCCGTCGCCCATCGTGTACTCGCGGCCGTCGTAGTTGTACGTCAGCTCCAGTGACATCGCCTCTTCTGCGGCGTCGGACGGCTTCATGAAGTAATTCGCGAACGTGTCGGACTCCCAGCGGCTCACCTCGTCGTACTCGAACTTCCGGGTCCAGTAGCCGAGCGCCTCGTCAGCATCTTCGACGCGGATCATCGTGTGGTCGATGCTCCACTTCGCGCCCTGGTCGCGCTTGACGATCTCGATCTCGTGGCCGTCCGGGTCCTTGACGAACGCGTATCGGTTCCCGCACGACTCGGGATCGCGGTAATCCTCGACGCCCTCCTCCATCAGCTGATCGTACGACTCCTGTAGCGCGTTTTCAGGGACTCGAACGGCGATATGACCCCATGCGTCGCCGATCTCGTAGGTGTGGTCGCCGTGGTTGTACGTGATCTCGAGGAGCGCACCGTCCTCGTGAACATCTTCGGGACCGAGATAGACGTTGGTGAACGTGTCGGCCTCCCAACGGCCCTTCTCCTCGTAGTTTAGGTGGGTCTGGTACCAGTCGAGCGTCTCGTCTAAATCCTCGACGCGGATCATCACGTGGTCGAATGTTCCGTCCATACGTGGCGGATCGAACGCTCACCTCAAAAGCGTACTGGAGGGGGAAGATGCGGGTCGTGACTCCCCAGAAACCAATACACGACGCGAGACGGAGCGTTATGTCCTTTCTAGCAGCGGGATAGATACCGCTCGCGTCGAAAGTTCGAGGCGGTCGGCGCCGCCGCAGGCGACGTCGCCCATCGAACGATGGAAGACACACCAGATCCGCCGTCGACACCGACCGACGGCACAGAGTCGTTGCATCGTCTGTTCCCGACTGACGTGTCGGGGACCAGAGAACCCGTTACGGACGGCAGTCGCACCCTCGTTGCGTTCGCATCGGGGGCACCGTTTGTGGCGTTGATCGCAGCCGTTGAGGTGCTCGTTGCGAGCCTCTTACTCGGGCTGCCGCTGACGCCCGCTCCCGCCGTCGTCGCGCTCGTGACCTTCGCAGTGTACACCATTGATCACGTCGCCGACGCTGATGCCGACGCGCGGTCGACACCGGAACGAGCGGCGCTCGCATACCGGTACGCCGATCAGCTGATGATCGCTGCCGCGGCCGCGTACGGGCTTGCTGTGGCGGTAGCGGTGCTCGGTGGCCCGCTTGCGCTCGGAGTGACGTTGCTCCCGGGCGCGTTTTGGGTCCTGTACGCCTCGAACTGGCTCCCGAACGTCGGTCAGGTCATCACCATCCCTAGCTTTGGCGATCGTGGCGGCTCAATTCGGCGGCAGATCCCGCGTCTGAAGGACGTGGTGATACTCAACTCGATCGTCGTCGCGTTGGGGTGGGCAGTCGCGGTCACCGTTCTTCCGCTCGCGTTCGCCGGGGCAAGCGGGGGACCGCTCGTCGCCGTCGTCTTCGCGTACTTTTTTNTGCGGTCGTTCGTCGACGCTGAACTCCCGAACGTCCGGGACGTTAACGCCGACGCCGCGGTCGGCGTCGCGACGCTTCCCGTCGTGATCGGGGTCGTCTCAACGCGGCGAGCCTTGTACGGAGTCGATCTCGTGGCTGCCGCCGTCGTCGCGGCCGCGACACTCACCGGACTGCTCGCGTGGCCGTTCGCGGCTGCACTCGGCGCTGGCATCGCAGTCTCGATCGGTATCACCGCGCTCGCCGGCCGAGTCGAAGACGTCTCGATACTCGGTGTCGCCCCCGACTGCAGCTACCTCGTCGTGGGCGCTCTGCTCGTGGGGGTGCAGCTGATCGGCTGAGACCGACCACCTCGTGAGCGGTCGCCGCGTCGCGGTCTCTCTCCTCGCTTTTTCAGCCGAACGGTCGATGTCGAATCAGTTTAACAAAATTATTTATAGTATCACTGTTTGTAATAAACTCGTGCACGGTCTGAGTCCGCTCTCTGTCGCGCTACTCGCTGCGATCGTTACCGGTATCTCTGCAGCGATCCTGGCGTGGCGGGAGCGGCCGGAGGCCGGTGCGAGATGGCTGTCGCTGTTGCTTGCCGGGCAGGTGTGGTGGACGACGTTCCTCGTCTTCGAACTCGAGGCGTCGACGCTCGCGGCGAAGATGCTCTGGTACGACGTCCAGTGGATCGGGGTCGTTGTCATCCCCGTCGCGTGGCTGCTGTTTGCCTTCGAGTATACCGGGCGGGACCGATACGTGACGCCCGGGGCCGTCGCCGCGCTGTCGGCCGTACCGGTCGTCACGCTCGTCGTAGTCGCGACCGGCGATCCGAGCGGACTCATTCAGGTGGACGCCGATGTCACAGAGTCCGCTTCCGGATCGTTCCTCCAGGTCACCCCGGGCCCGTGGTACTACGTCGCCGCCGGATACACCTATCTGCTCGGACTGATCGGATCGGTCCCGATCTTGCAGCTCGTTCGCGACGATGCGCGACCGTTCCGCGGACAGAGCGCCGCGCTGCTCGTCGGGACCGCGACACCTTGGGTGAGCAGCGTGCTGTACCTTTCGGGTGCGTTTTCACTCGGCGGGCTCGACCCGACTCCCGTCGCGTTCGCGGTCTCTGGCGTCGCGTACCTTCTTGCGCTCTCGCGGTTCCGGCTGCTCACGCTCACGCCCGCTCCCCGGCGGCGCGCGCGACAACTCGTGTTCGAGCATCTCCACGATCCGGCGTTCGTCGTCGGAACCGAGGGATACGTCGTAGATCTAAACCAGAGCGCGGCCGAGATCTTCGCTATCGAGCGGCGGGAGGCGCTCGGCGAGCCGGCCGATGCGGTCGTACCGCGGTACGACATGTTATCGGTCAGCGATGACGACGTCTCCCCGGTCACGATCGTGGGGGCGAACGGTCGCCGCCCGTACAANGCCACGGTGAGAAGCGTGACCGACGCGCACGACCGGTCGATCGGGCGAGTGGTGGTCTTTCACGACGTTGGAGAGTACCTCGGCCAACAACAGCGGTTAGACGTGCTTAACAGGGTGTTCCGCCACGACGTGCGGACCGAGACGAACCTCATCCATGGGTATGCCGACCAGTTCCAAGCGGATCCGACCGACGAACGGGCCTTCTCGGTCGTCAAAAAGAGCGCGACGCGCATTCTCGAACTCAGCGAACGGACCCGGACGGCCAGCGAGCTGTTCGACCCGGTTGCGGAGACGCCGCCACCGGTCCCGCTCGTCGACATCGTTGACGGCGTCGTCTCGGACCTCCGAACCGAGTTTCCGTGTGCGCAGCTGTCACTCGACGGTGAGATCCCGGCGGTGTACGTGCCGGCCGTCGTCGAGGTTATCATCGAGAACCTCTGTTCAAACGCGATCCGTCACAACGACACGGACGCTCCCGGGATGTGGATCCGCGCGACAGTCGTCGATGAGTGGATAGAGGTCGTGATCGCCGACGACGGCCCCGGAATCGACGAATCCGAGTACGACGTGTTGGAACGCGGCACCGAGACGCCGCTCGAACACCGAAGCGGAATCGGTCTCTGGATCGTGAAATGGGCGGTCGACCACGTCGGCGGAGACGTTTCGTTCGATGGCCGCGACCCGCGCGGCACGAACGTCACCATCTCCGTACCGAGGGTTCGATCGGACCTCGACGCCGACGAGACACGGGAGCGCGTCTCTGCCGAATCCGTTGTCTCCTTCGAAGACGGTCACGGAACCGCGGAGACCGGTGGATCTGACGGCGCCTCTTCGGTTGACGAGTCGTTGACCGACCACGGTATCGACGCGCCGTCGAGCTCCGGTCGGTAGGCACTTGTTCGCGGCGGGCGACCCGTCTCCATGGACGCGACTTATCTGCCGTACGCCCTGCTCGCGATGGGAGCGTACGCGCTCGTCTCTCCGCTGATGCGTGTCGCGACGACCGGCCCCGACGCCGTACCCAGCGATGTCGCCGTCGTGGTCTCCAACACGCTGCTCATTCTCATGGCGATCGCTGTGGTCACTTATACGGGAGACGGATTCACGACGCATCTCGGCTCACCGAAGCTGCTTCACGTGCTCGCGGCGGGAGTGTTTCTCGGGATCGGCATCCTCGCGTTGTATCGGTCGCTCGCGCTCGGTCCAGTGAGCGTCGTGACACCGATCTTCGCGATGTTTCTCGTCTTTTCGTCGGTAATCGGCTTCCTCTTTTTAGGCGAGTCGTTCACCGCTCGAAAGGCGCTCGGAATCGTCTTCGCCGCGTTGGCGGTGTATCTGGTGTCGGGTGCGTGAGCGTCGGCTCATACTCCGGGCCGCCCTTCGATCCGGACCGTGGAAACTCCGGACCGCCCTTCGATCCGGACCGTGGAAACTCCGGACCGCCCTTCGATCCGGACCGTGGAAACTCCGGACCGTTCTCCGATCCGGACCGTGGAAACTCCGGACCGTTCTCCGATCCGGACCGTGGAAACTCCGGCCCGCCCTTCGATCCGGAAACGCCCGCCGCGTGACGAAACCCCTTTAGTAGCGACGGAGAAAGAGGCGTACTCGCAGTGGTCCGCTTTCCGAACCCCTTCCGTGCCGTTATCCTCTACATCGGTTTCGCTCTCGCAAAGGCGGGGCTGATCGACCGCCACCGGGTGGTCCGAACGACGGACCTGGCGTGGCCACGAATCGTCACGGGGATCGCCCGGATGTCGAAGAACGCGGTCGACGTGGCGATGGTCGGGGTCGCCGTCGGCACGAGCGCGGTCGCAGGCGTCGGATTCGCTGGCCCCTACTGGGGGCTCGCGTTCGCGATCGGCGGCGGTGTCGCCGGCGGCACCATCGCGTTGGTCTCCCAGCGGTACGGCGCGGAGGCGTACGCCGAACTCGGCGACGCCGTCCGGGCGAGCGTTCTCCTCGCCGTCATCGTCACGCTCCCGGTCGCGGCGGTGTTCTGGACGTTCTCCGCGTCGTTCATCGACGTGTTGAGCAGCAACGAGCGAGCGATCCAGCTCGGAGGCGACTACCTCCGCGTCGTCGGGCTCGGCGTCCCGTTCGCCGCGCTCAACCTGGTCGGGAGCCGCGTGCTCGTCGGCTGTGACGACGCGTACACCGCGATGCAGGTGCGGGCCGGCGGGGCCATCGCGAACATCTTTCTCAGCGCCTTCTTCATTTTCGGGATGGGATGGGGCGTCGAGGGAGCCGCGCTCGGAACGGTGCTCTCGAACCTCCTCGTGACCGCGGGGTTCGCGCTCGGTCTCGTGTTCGGTCGGCTCCCCGGGCTCGGCGAGTTCCCGATCGCGATCGATCCGTTCGGCTCGTATCTGAACCCCGGGATGCTCCACGACCTCGTCGAAATCGGGCTTCCGGTCGGCGCGCGCAACCTCGTGTGGACGGTCGCGGAGTTCCCGATGTTAGCCATCCTCGACGTCTTCGGCGAGAACACCGTCGCGGCGTTCGTCATCGCCCGGCGCATCTGGGGGATCATGAACACCCCCGGCTGGGGGTTCGGACTGGCCTCCTCCAGTCTGGTCGGCCAGGAGTTAGGCGCGGAAGACCCCGCGGAGGCAGAGGCGTACGCCCGTGACATCATCCGATTCTCGGTGGCGACGTACGTCGTGAGCGCGCTTCTCATCGCGTTCTTCGCGACCGACATCGTCGTGTTGTTCGCGGACAGCCCCGACAGCCCGGAGGTGCCGATCGCCGTCACCCTCGTATACGCGGCCTGCGCCGCGGTGGTGTTCCAGGGCGTCTCGGGTGGAGCCGCGGGGCCGCTGGACGCCGCCGGAGACACGAACGTTCCCTTCGTGAGCCAGTTCCTCGGGATGTTCTGCGTGTCGATCCCGCTGGCGTACGTCGGCGCGCACGACGCCACGCCCGCGATCGCGCTCCCGCTCGTCGACCTGACGATCCCCGAGATCGCGTTGCCGGCAATCGGGCTATGGGGGCTCTATTTGGCTTTCATGGCCGAGACGACGATTCCGGCCGCGATCAACTACTGGCGGTTCCGATCCGGGAAGTGGAAAGCGATAAGCGAGGCGTACCGGCCGAACGCGCCGACGGACGACTGAGCGGCGCGATCGACGGAACGAAATCGGGGCGACGCGGTCGGGAGCGACCAACCGCTACTGTCCGGCGTCCCATCACCACGCCGCGCGTAGCGCGCCTTCGATCGCCTCGGGCGTCGCGTCGAGCCCGTCGGGTGCACGCTCCATCGACCAGTCGTCGGCGATGAACTCGGCGATCGCCGGGAGGTCGTCCTCGCTGACGGGACTGAGATCGCGGAGTCGCGAGGGGAGGGGAAGCGAGTCGCGCACCGTCGCAACCGCCTTCACGATATCCTCGGCGACCGCCTCATCGGCGCGCCCCTCGGTCTCGATCCCGAGCCCTGCTGCGAGCACCCGCCGGCTTGCGTCCACCTCGTCAAAGAGGTACGCGAGGACGTGCGGGGCGACGATCGCGTGGATCGTCCCCTGCTGGACGTCGTATCGACGCGCGAAGCCGTGTCCGAACGCGTGGATGACGGATATCTTCCGGTCGAGTTGGACGAGCAGCGCGCCGACGACGGCCCGGTCCATCGCCTCCGTGCTCCCCGGCCTGTCGCCGGCAACCCGAGGGAGCGCCTCGCTCAAGAAGCGCAAGCCGTGGACCGCGGCCGCGTCGCTCACCGGCATCGCGTCGCTGGCGTATGGCGTCTCGATCCCCTTGTTGAAGCCGTTCATTGCGGAGCCCGCGAGCACCGACTCCGGCGTCGTCTCGAACAGCGCCGGGTCCGCGACGTCGGCGATCGGCATCGCCCCGTCTCCGCTGACGGTCAGCGGCTGCCCGGTCGGGGAGGCGTCGGCGGAGAGCACCTCAAGCGATCCGCCCGCGGAGACGTCCGCGCCTGCAAACGTCGTCGGGATCACGACGACCGGGACCGAGGGCGTTCCGTTGGGCGCCAGCGAGCCGAGCGCGTCGGGGCCTGACTTCGCATCGGCCCGAAGATCGGCGAGGCCGCGCCCGTCCGCGTCGAGGACGGTCGCCTGCCGCGCGATATCGAGGCTGCTCCCGCCGCCGACCGCGACGAGGACGTCCGCACCGACCTCGGCCCGTCGGTCGAGAAGGTCGAACGCGGTCTCGACGCGTTTTGCGGGTGTCGTTCCGTCGAAGACGGCCGCGAACCGGTCGCCAAGCCCTCCGCGTATCGGATCCATCAGGTCGTCGTTGGCGCCGACGTTCGATCCGCAGACGACGAGCGCGTCGTTGAGTCCCCGATCGGCGAGGTACGCGCCGAGGTCGTCGACGCGACCGCGACCGTACAGGATCTCACAGCCCTGGTACTCGTACTCGAAAGCGTCCACGATCGGTAACATCGGCAAGCGATACGTCGGGGGACGGCTTGTAGCTGTGGGAACGGGCGGAGACCGTCGTCCCAAAGAGCCATCCCAGTGGGACGTACAGATCGACACGGCCACGCCGGCCGCCTCACCATGCGCTCGTTTCCACCGCTCCCGGACCTGCTCGCGTCCGATCCCGCTACCGACATCCTCCGAGGTCACCTCTGGCTCCTCGAACTGCTCTGTGGCACCGGGCTCCGGTTCCGAATGGACGACTCCGGGCTCCTCCGCTTTGCCGGTCCCGAGACGGCGTACGCAGCCCTCGAGGCCGCACCGCTCGCGCTCCGCCCCGCGATCCGCCACGTTCGCGCCCGGTTCGACCGCGAGGCGCTCCGAGCGAGCGTCGACGAGCCCGCGACGATCGTGTTCTTCGGCGTGGCACCGCATCACTGCGGCATCGGCTACGACTGGGAGCGGCTGCCGCCGTTTCTCGGCACGGACGTGTGGTCGGCTGGATCGATTGACCCGAAAGGGCCGAGAGAGTCGCTGAAGCCGGGTGAGACGGCCGAAACGGCCGGTGCCGATGTCGGCTCGTTCCGTCCCCCGGACGCCGCCGCGGCCATTTTCGACGGCGTCGGACTCGACCCGGTCAATGCGGTCGAGCGCGAGCGAAACGCCCGCGACTTCGCTCCCGACTCGTACCCGATCCCCGACTCGGCGTGGTACGACGGGCCCGCCGCAGGCGTCGTCGTGCGAAACAAACGCGGGGGCCGTGGTCGGATCGTCCGTGACCGCCTCGACTCGGATCAAGAAGCTGGCGGTGAGTGCGCTCCGGCCGCACACGAGCCCGCCGACACCGACGACCTCGAACACCTGACAGCGCGGTACGTGACGCCGAACCGCCTCGCGCGGGCCGCCGGTTCGATGGAGCGAGACGGGACACCGGTCACGGTCGGGTCGCTCGCGGAACGCGTCGTCGAAACTGTCGCCCGAGAGACGCCGGTCCGAGTCGGCGATCGCCACTCGGATTCGAGCCTCGACCCCGACGAGCTCCGCACCGCCGCTCTCAGTCCCGCGAGAGCGTTTCTCGATGACTCCGGAAGCCGGTAGCAGTCGTATACCCGTTGTACGTATCGGTCGTACGATCTCGCTACCGCATGCAGTTGTGTACTACAGTGCACTAACGAGTGGATAACGACCGCAGTGTACTGCGTGTTGTATGTTCTCGCTCACACGCCCGCGCGCGTGCGCCGGCTTTATAACCCGGCACCAATTANCTCTACTAANTTCTATGTCAGAGCAGAATGAGTACGGAGCCGGCCAGATTCAGGTCCTCGAAGGCCTGCAGGCCGTCCGTAAACGTCCGGCGATGTATATCGGGTCCACGGACGGTCGAGGGCTCCACCATCTCGTCTACGAGGTCGTCGACAACTCCATCGACGAGGCGCTCGCGGGGTACTGCGACGATATCAGCGTCACGGTCCACGAGGACGGCTCCGTCGGCGTCAGCGACGACGGCCGAGGGATCCCGGTCGACACCCACGAAAAGTACGACCGACCCGCCCTCGAAGTGATCATGACCGTCCTCCACGCGGGCGGGAAGTTCGACTCCAAATCCTACCAGGTCTCCGGCGGCCTCCACGGCGTCGGCGTCAGCGTCGTCAACGCGCTCTCCGAGCGGTTGGAAGTCGAAGTGAAACGCGACGGTGGCGTCTACCGCCACGAGTTCGCGCGCGGCGAGCCGGTCGAAGACGCCTTCGAGCGCGTCCGCGATATGGAAGACGGGGAGGGTACGGGGACGTACATCCGTTTTTGGCCCGACACGGAGATATTCGAAACGACCGACTTCGAGTTCTCGACGCTCGCCAATCGGCTGCGCGAGCTGGCGTTTCTCAACTCCGGCGTCGGCGTCACCCTCGCCGACGACCGCGACCCCGACGAGACGGCCGACTGGGGCGAAGCGCAGACCTTCCGCTACGACGGCGGCATCCGCGAGTTCGTCGGCTATCTCAACGAGGCGCGCACGCCGATCCACGAGGAGGTCATCTACTTCGCCGGCGAGACCGACGACATCCACGTCGAGGTCGCGATGCAGGCGACCGAGGAGCTACAGGGCTCCGTCCACGCGTTCGCGAACAACATCAACACCCGAGAAGGTGGTACCCATCTCACCGGATTTAAAACGGCGCTGACGCGGACCGTCAACGACTACGCCAACGAACACGGACTCGTCGACGACCTCGACGCCAACCTCAAAGGCGAAGACGTGCGCGAGGGGCTCACCGCGGTCATCTCGGTCAAACACCCCGATCCGCAGTTCGAGGGGCAGACGAAGACGAAGCTCGGCAACAGCGAGGTCCGCGGCATCGTCGAGTCCGCGACCCACGAGAAGCTCGGCACGTTCTTCGAGGAGAACCCCGACACCGCACGCAAAGTGGTTCATAAGGCCGCGGAAGCCGCCCGAGCACGCAAGGCGGCGAAGAAGGCCGAAGAGCTCACCCGTCGGAAGTCCGCACTGGAGTCGACGGCGCTCCCCGGCAAGCTCGCCGACTGTCAGACCCGCGATCCCGCAGAGGCGGAGCTGTTCGTGGTGGAAGGCGACAGCGCCGGCGGATGCTTTACCGGTGACACCGAAGTTGCACTCGCATCCGGTCGGTCGATCACATTCGAAGCGCTGGTCGATGAACACGAAGACGGGGAGACACACTACTGTTACACGGTTGGACCAGACGGCAAGATAGGGATCCAGCAAGTGACGAATCCTCGGGTTACGAAACGGGACGCGAGTCTCGTTCGAGTCACCCTCGATAACGGCGAGACCATACGGTGTACGCCTGACCACGAGTTCATGCTCAGAGATGGGAGCTACTGTGAAGCGCAGGAGCTCATGGACAGGCAATCGCTCAAATCGTTCGGACGAAACACTGCAGAGAGATTTACTCCTACGGCCGTAGCGGATGGCGGAACGGTACTTACAGACAGTACACCTGTTCATTCTGTTGTCTCCATCGAACCGCTCGAAGAGACCGAAGACGTGTACGATCTCGAAGTTCCTGGTACCCACAACTTCGCTCTCGAATCTGGAGTATTTGTTCACAATAGCGCCAAACAGGGCCGCAACCGCGAGAACCAGGCGATTCTCCCGCTTAAAGGAAAGATCCTCAACGTCGAGAAACACCGACTCGATCGAATCTTAGAGAACACCGAGATCCGCGCGCTGATCACGGCGATCGGCGCGGGGATCGGCGAGGAGTTCGACATCGACGACGTTCGGTACAACAAGATCATCCTGCTCGTCGACGCCGATGTCGACGGCGCACACATCCGCACGCTGCTGTTGACGCTGTTATATCGACATATGAAGCCGCTCATCGAGGCCGGCTACGTCTATGCGGCACAGCCACCGCTGTATCGCATCCGAAAGGGCTCGGAGACGTACGACGCGATGACCGAGGCGGAACGCGACCGCATCATCGAAGAGAAGTGTGACGGAGCCCCAGACCAGACGCAGCGGTTCAAGGGGCTCGGCGAGATGAACCCCGATCAGCTGTGGAACACGACGATGGACCCGGAAAACCGGATTCTAAAACGGATCAACATCGAGGACGCGGCCGCCGCAGACCGCATGTTCAACGTCCTGATGGGTGACGCGGTCGAGCCGCGAAAACAGTTTATCAAAGAGCACGCGACCGAAGCGGAGTGGGTGGATATCTGATGAGCTCCGACGTACCTAACCCCGATCCGGACGGCCCCGCAGCGGCACAGATCACGAACGCGCGCATCGAAGACGAGATGGAGCAGTCGTACATCGACTACGCGATGTCTGTCATCGCGGGTCGAGCGCTCCCCGACGTCCGCGACGGGCTCAAACCCGTTCACCGGCGCATTCTCTACGCGATGCAGGAAGCGGGCGTCACCAGCAGCTCCCCGCACCGGAAGTCCTCGTCCGTGGTCGGCGAGACGATGGGTGATTACCACCCGCACGGCGACAGCGCGATCTACGACACGCTGGCTCGGATGGCCCAGGATTTCTCGATGCGGTACCCGCTCGTCGACGGCCAGGGGAACTTCGGCTCCGTCGACGGCGACCCGCCGGCCGCGATGCGGTACACGGAGGCCCGGATGGCACCCATCGCCGAGGAGCTGCTCGCCGATATCGAGCGGGACACGGTCGATTTCAAAGCCAACTACGACGACCGTCTGCAGGAGCCAGAGGTGTTGCCGTCGGCGTTCCCGAACCTGCTCGTCAACGGCTCCTCCGGCATCGCGGTCGGGATGTCGACGAACATCCCGCCGCACAACCTCGGTGAGGTCATCGACGCCACCGTCGAGCTGATCGAGAGCCCGGACGCGACCGTCGAGGACCTCATGGAACACGTCAAGGGGCCGGACTTCCCGACGGGCGCGAACATCGTCGGCCGGAGCGCGGTACATAAGGCGTACAAGACGGGTCGCGGTCGCGTCCGCGTCCGCGCCGAGTTCGAGGTCGACGAGGAGGAGGGCCGGATCGTCATCTCGGAGCTCCCCTTCCAGCAGAACAAGTCGCGGCTCGTCGAGCGGATCGCCGACGACGTCAACGAGGGCGCGATCGAGGGGATCCGTGATCTCCGCGACGAGTCCGACCGCGACGGGATCCGCGTCGTCGTCGAGCTCAAACGCGACGCGATGGCCGAGGTCGTCAAAAACCAGCTGTTGGAGAGTCATCTCGAACGAACGTTCGGCGTCATCAACCTCGCGCTCGTCGACGGTGCGCCGCAGGTGCTCAATTTGAAAGAGACGCTCGAACACTACGTCGAGCATCGCCGCGACGTTGTTCGACGGCGTTCCGAACACGAACTCGGCGAGCGTGAGGACCGCGCACACATCCTCGAAGGACGGCTAAAAGCGCTCGAAAACGTCGACAGCGTCGTCGAGACGATACAGGACTCCGACGACCGCGACGCCGCGAAGGCGGCGTTAGCGGCCGAGTACGAGTTCACAGAGCCGCAGGCGGAACACATCGTTCGGATGCAGCTCGGGTCGTTGACCTCGATGGAGACCCAAGAGATCGAGTCCGAGTACGCGGACGTCACTGCCCGGATCGAACGGCTGGAGACGATCCTCGGCGACCCCGACGAGCTCGACGCAGTGATCGTCGACGAACTGGGGTCGATCCGAGACGAATACGCCGACGAGCGCCGCACGAGCTTCATCGAGGACGTCGGCGACGTCACCCACGAGGATCTCATCCCGGAGGAGGAGTGCGTCGTCGTGATGAGCGAGGACGACTACATCAAGCGAATGTCGCTCGACACGTTCCGAGCGCAGAATCGCGGCGGGAAGGGAATCATCGGCACCGGCCTCAAGGAGGGCGACAGGGTCTCGTCGGTGTTCGCCGCCAACTCTCACGACTACCTGCTCGTCTTTACCAACCGCGGCCAGATCTACGAGCTGAAGACGTACCAGATCCCGGAGATGTCACGAACTGCCCGCGGGAAATCCGCGGTGAACCTCCTCGATCTCGGCGACGGCGAGGAGATCGAGGCGGTCGTCAACACCGAGGACTTACACGACGACGAGTTCCTCACGATGGTCACCCGCGACGGGTACATCAAGCGGACCGCCGTCGATCAGTTCGGCAACATCCGGTCGACCGGTATCCGGGCGATCCGGCTGGAAGACGGCGACGAACTCGTCGACGTCGAGGTAACCGACGGCGACCGCGACATCGTCATCGGGAGTCGGAACGGGATGGCGATCCGGTTCGACGAGAGCGAGGCGCGGGCGATGGGCCGAACCGCCCGCGGCGTGATCGGGATCGATCTCCGCGAGGGCGACGCGGTCGCCGGCGTCGCCGCCATCGACGAGGAGTACCACAACTGGGTACTTACCGTGACCGAGAACGGCTACGGAAAGCGCTCGGACCTCGATGAGTATCGTCTCCAGTCTCGCAACGGGAAGGGACTCATCGATATCAAGACCGGAGATCGCAACGGGAAGGCCGTCGCCATCGAGGCGGTCACGTACGGCGATCACCTGCTCGCGATGAGCGGTGATGGCCAGATCATGCGGACCCGCGTCGAGGAGATCTCGACGGTGAGTCGGAACACGATGGGCGTCATCGTGATGAATCTGGATCCGGACGGCGAAGTCGCTTCGGTGGATATCGTCTCTGAATCGGTGTACGCCGACGGCTCCGACGACGCTGACGACAACCAGACGGATGCGGACGACAGCGAACCCGAAC
>SL_4KL_010_BRINEDRAFT_10000637_pt1 | contig 18299 bp, 20 predicted proteins | sample SodLak_010_BRINE_2_FD_10664 | JGI IMG/M metagenome (IMG submission 10664)
CACGGTCACGACGACGATCACGGTCACGATGACGACCACGGTCACGACGACGATCACGGTCACGATGACGACCACGGCCACGACGACGACGACGATCACGACCACGGTGGCGAGATGCTCGGCTTCTTCACCGAAGGTGGCTCGGCAGATGTTGTGACGGGCGAACTGATCTACGAAGAGACCGACGAGCAGGAATGTGATCCGATGGACCGGTACGTTGTCGTCGAACCGGATCACGGCGAAGCTGTTGTTTCACTCTCGGAATTCTAGGTCGCTGAATCGCTGTTAGCAGTTTTTTCTTATTATTTACCGATTCTTAATAAGAAGTCGAACACCAATAATAATACTTTTCTTCACACAGCCGAATATACGTATATGGATCCCACACGCAGAGACGTACTCAAAGCGGGCGCAGGGCTTGCCGCGGTCGGGGGGCTCGCGGGCTGTCTCGATGTTGTTGGACTGGGCGACGACGAGATCGAGGGCGACGGTTACGCCGCCTTCTTCGCCCTTCACGACTGGGCGGAGGAGGTTGGCGGCGACCAGATGAGCTTCGAAAACCCCGTTGGAACCGGTCGAATGGGTCACGGCTGGAGTCCAGACGCAGATCTCACACCCGATGTCGCCTCGACTGACATCTTCTTCTATCTCGATACCGAGGAGTTCTCCTGGGCACAGGATCTTGCCGAGAATCTCGAACGCGATTACGACGACATCCAGGTCGTGAATCTCCTCGACGGGCTGGAGCCGTTTCTGATCCCTTTCGATTACGACGGCAGCGACCGGATGCCGGAGCCGGACCACGGCCACGACTACGCTGTGGAGGATCTCGCACTCGAAGAGTGGGATATCTGGGATCTCCGCTCACAGGACCAGCTTGGCTACTGGCACGGTGGTCACTGGCATGGCGGGCTTCCCGAGGTTCTCGTCGACGGCAGCGTCCCAGTCGGGATCGTCCTCCGGGACAACCAGGAGCGTGTCGTCCCGCTCGGCGAGGACGAGCGCTACCGGGTCGACGCACGTGCTGTCGGCGGTGACGAGGATGCTGTCGAGATCGAAGTCGACGAGAACATCGTCGAGTTCACCGGTCGGGAACTCGGCCAGACCGAGATCGTCTTCGAGTTCTACGACGAGGATGAACTGATCTACGACACGACAGACGAGGTGACGACGATCGAAGTCGTCGAGGAAATCGAAGACGACGGCGAGTTCCACGATCCGCACACCTGGGTCGACCCTGGCATCGTTCCGGAGATGGTCGATGGTATCGCAGACGAACTCGCAGACCTCGATCCCGACAACGAGGAAACCTACCGGGAGAACGCAGCCGCGTACAACGAGCGAGTCGACCAGGTCCATCAGCAGTTCGAGGAGACAATCAACGAAGCAGAGCTGGATGTGGCGATTTTCGCCGCACACGACTCCTTCCAGTACGTCGAACGACGCTATGATTTCTCACTGGAGACGCCCGTCGGCATCTCTCCCGACGCGCAGGCCTCCCGCGACGACATTATCGGTCTGGTCGAGATCATCGAGGAGGAAGGGATCGATACGATCCTCTACGACCCGTTCGAGTCTTCCTCACCGGGTGACGATCTTCCGCAGATGGTCGACTCGATCCTCGAAGAATCCAGTGCAGAGTATGCAGAACCGCTCACTCCTGCCGAGGGAACGATTCAGGAGTGGGAAGATAACGACTGGGGCTGGGTCGAACAGATGGAGGAGATCAACATTCCGTCGCTGGAACAGGCGCTCAACCCCGGCACTGCGTAACGGAGATTGTTTTCGTATTCCGGCTGTCGTGGCTACTGGTCGTGTTTCTTTCGCTGCCGGAAGCGACCAGCACTGCTGACAGCAAGAAAACGGTTCAGTTCCAGGTTGATCTGAATTAACTTGGCTAAACCAAGTTGGTTAACCCAAGTTAGTTTCCGCTCTTTCTGAGGACTTTTGCTGTTGTCGTCCACAAAACCGCACGTCACCACCCCGAGTCGCAAAATACACCCTACAGAACAGCCGACAATCTCAGTAATCCGCTGGAAGCCGGAGCTTCTCCCCTTCTCGATCCGGGAATGGATTCGGGACATCTGAATCGAGTTCCTCGGAGCCAAGCAGACACTCGTCGAGTCGCTGCTCGATCTCCTCGACATCCATCTTCCGACCGATGAGCACGAGCTGTGTCTCGCGGTCGCCGTACTCTTCGGTCCAGTTTGGATCACGGCGCTCGCGGTACCGCTCCTGGCGACTCTCGGGAAGCGAGGCGATCCACCGACCAGCGACGGTGACCTGTGCCTCCTGCCCGGCGAGCGAGAGCTCCATCGCGTGATCCGGCCGACCGGCGACGTGGAGCCACCCCTTCGCCCGGATCAGGCTCGCAGGCGTCTCTCGAAGGAATTCGGCGAGTCGCTCCGGATGCATCGGCTCTGGCCGGTGATAGACGACGGAGTCGACACCGTACTCCTCAGGCGGGTGTTTGTGATCATGATTATGCTCGTGATCGTCGTCGTGGTCGTGATCATGGTCGTGGTCGTCATGGCTATGTTCGTGACCGTCCTCGTGGCCGTGATCATCCTCGTGGCTATGACCATCCGCATGATCGTGGTCCTCGCCGTGATCGTGGCCGTCTTCCTCGCCCTCCAGAACCTTCCGCCAGCGGGCGCTTTGCTCGACTGCAGTCCGGTCGAACCGTTTCCCGTCGAGGAAGTCCATGGGGTCGACCGTCCCGTACTCTGTCGTGATAACCGTCGCATCCGGTTGAACCGTCCGGATATTTGCACGGATCGCGTCGAGTTCTGCCTCGCTGACCAGATCCGTCTTGTTGAGAATCAGCGTGTCACAGAACTCAACTCCCTCAACGATGAGGTCGGAGAGCGGTCGAGTGCCGTCGCTGTCCTCACCGCGCCGTTTGGGCTGACCGTTCTCGAAGGCGTCGTAGAACTGGCGGGCGTTGACGACGGTCGTCACGCTCTGGAGGTCGTACATCCCGGATGGACGCCCCTCGACGAACTGCTTTGCGACCGGCGCTGGCTCGGAGATCCCCGAGGGCTCGACCAGCAGGTAGTCGAACTCCTCTTCGATCGCAAGCTGGATGACGGCGTGTTCGAGTTCACCCTGGAGTCCACAGCAGATACAGCCGTTCGAGAGCTCGACAACCTCCTCGTCGTCCGTTCGCTTTTCGACAATCTCCGCATCGACGTTCACGTCACCAACGTCGTTCACGAGCACCGCGACCTCCTCGTCGTGGTCACCGCTCAGGACGTGATTCAGAAGCGTCGTCTTCCCAGCACCGAGCGTCCCCGAAAGGACCGTCACTGGAATGTTTTCGTCAGCACTCATCAGTCGTCTGCAAGTGCGAGTTCACGCTGTTTCTCACTTCCGAACGGATCTGGATACTGATTCCAGTCTTCTTCCATCTCCTCGTCGGTGAGGACACAGTCTTCGAGCCACTCTTTGAGTGCCTCCGGGCCGTAGTTTCGACCGATGAAGACGAGCTCTGCGCCGCGGTCACCCCAGGTCTCATGCCACTCCTCCTCGATGTTGGGCACCTGCTCGAAGTACCGCTTTTGCTGTTCGGGCGGGAGCGTCGCGACCCACTTTCCGCTCGGGCCGGCACGGACCGACTGGCCAGCCTTGTCGAGGCCCATCGCGATATCCTCACGGCCGGCCGACCAGAAAAAGCCCTTCGCGCGGATGATCTCCGAGGGCAGCTGTGTGAGCAGGTCGGCGAACCGTTTCGGGTGGAACGGTCGCTTCGTCTCGAAGACGAAGGACTCGACGCCGTGTTCCTCTGCCGGGTCGTGGTGGTGGTCGTGGTTGAGCTCGTGTTTCCAGCCCGCGCTGGCTTTTGCCTCCTCGAAATCGAACCGCTCGGTGTCGAGGATCTCTGCTGGATCGACCTGCCCGAACTCGGTGCGGATGATCTTCGCCCGCGGCTGGAGATGTTCGAGCACCGCCTCGATCTCGTCGAGTTGCTCGTCGGAGACGAGATCACACTTGTTGAGCAGGAGCACATCACAGAACTCGATCTGGTCCATCAACACCTCCTCGGGGACGCGGTCGGTGCCGCCGGTCATCTCCTCGTTGACCAGCGATTGCCCGGACTCGAATCCCTCCGCGAGGGCGTGGGCGTCGAGGACGGTGACCGTCGTATCCAGCCGGTAGTCCGCTGTCGGATCGTAGTCGGTGTCCTCGAACCCGAGCGTGAACGTCTGTGCGACAGGAATCGGCTCGGAGATCCCCGAGGACTCGACGAGCAGATAATCGAAATCTCGTCGCCTCGCGAGCTCGCCGACCGCATCGAGCATATCACCGCGGAGTCGACAGCAGATACAGCCGTTGGACATCTCGATGATCTCCTCGTCCGTCTGGGAGAGCTGGGACTGGTTTTCGACGTGGTCGACGTCGACGTTTACCTCCCCCATGTCGTTGACGACCACCGCAACCTCCAACCCGTGATCCGCTGTCAGGATATGATTCAGCGTCGTTGTTTTCCCTGCGCCCAATGCACCCGAGAGTACTGTCACCGGAATCCGTTCACTCATCGTCGAGATATTAGTAACACAATCTAATAAATTGCTAGTTATTACGAAATCTCCATCCATTCATAATAACATATACTTCGGTTCGAGCCGGAACGATAGCCATGCCCGTCGTCAGTATTTCCATGCCGGAGCAGCTACTCGAAACGCTCGATGAGTTCATCGACGATCACAACTACGCAGGCCGGTCGGCAGCGATGCGGGAGGGTGCGCGGGGACTGATCGCGGCGAGTGAGGATTCGGCGGATATCGGGGAGTGTGCTGTCGTCGTCGTAACTTTCGACGAACAGTCGGATATCGCCGTCTCGCTGTCGGATATCCGTCACAGCCACGACCATCTCGTCACGGGCAATATGCACAGCCACGCTGGCGAGGACTGTCTGGAGGTGTTCGTCGTCGACGGAACAAGCGACGAGATTACCTCATTTCTTGCCAGACTCCGTGCAGTCGATGGAGTCCAGTCGGTCACATACACGAGTCCACAGCCCGGCAACTCGACCACCGTCGTGCAGTAGTTTCTGACTGTCGTATTTACGCTACTGTACGGCAATCGACTGTGGCGGCCGACCGGACCAGGCCAGCGCGAGCAGATACAACACGATTGCGATCGTGATGATCGTGCCGCCAGAGGGGAGGCTGGCGACGAGGGCGATAAACAGCCCGAGCAGCACCGAGAGTTCGCCAAACACCACCGAAAGGACGACCAGCTCTCTAAAACTGCCTGCGACCTGCGAGGCCGCTGCGACCGGCACGACGAGTAATCCGGCGACGAGGATCACACCCAGAACCTGCATCGCCCCGACGACGACGGCGGCAGTCAACACGACGAGCAGGCCGTTGAATCCGCTGACATCGATTCCGGCAGCGGCGGCGGCCGAACTGTCGAACGTGATATAGAGGAGTTCTTTATAAAACAGTGCGATCGTCGTCCAGACGACGACGGCGATGCCAGCCATCATTCGTGCGCCGGTCTCGGTGACGATCCCGGCACTCCCGAACAGAAACTGCTCGATGTCGACCGGGACGGCCATCCGCCCCTCGGCGTAGGTGATCAACAGCGTGCCGACAGCGAAGCTGCCAGTGAGGACGATCGCCAGCGGGACATCGCCGTAGGCGTCGGTTTTCTGTGTAAACCACTGGAGGCCGGCCGCGCCGGCAACGGAAACGACCAGTGCGGAGATTTCGTAGGGGATCGCCCAGCCCGTTAGCCCGGCAAGCACGATTCCGGCTGCGACGCCCGCGAAGGCAGTATGCGCAAGCGTCTCCCCCATCAGCGCCTGCTCGCGGTGGACCAGAAACGTCCCGACAAGTGGGACTGTGATTCCTGCCAGTATCGCCGAGGCGACGGCGTGCCAGACCGGCGGATGTCGGAACAGGTTCGTCCCGAGCAGCGTGTCGAGCGTGCGACCGCCGGCCAGAAAGCCCTCGTACGCCGCGATGGCGTAGCCGTGGCGCTGAAACCAGTACAACAAGACGAACGCAAACGCGACCGCTGCCAGAACGGCTGTCAGCGCGACCCCGACCCGCTCTGTCGTCCGCGTCGAGGGCAGCTGCTGGCGAAGCAGGCTGGCGAGATACGATATCCGGGATTGCTCCCGGCCACGGCTGACCGCATCAGACGACATCTGTGTTCACGTTAATCAACAGTTCCGACTGTCTCAGTAAAAATGTTATTATTGAGAATTCGATTTTTATTAGAAATAGTTAACAGAACCATCTCAGTTATTACTTCTGGTGTGTGCACTCGAAAAGTGAACTGCTCCCAGTTGGTAAGCGACTGGTTTGAAAACAAAAGCGTCGCGAGAAAGCAGTTAATGCGCTTTGTGAACGTGTTCTCGGAGCGAATCCGAGTCGTCGAACGCTTCGTTACAGACTGCACAGGTGTCGTGGTGGAGCGGAAGATGCTGGGTGACTGCTGCTGCCGATTCGAACTCTGCGTCGCAGGTGGTGCACGTGTATGCCATTACAGATAGAGCTACGTCCCATTCCTATAAGAAGTCTATCATAAAATACCAGCGCGCAGTAAGACATATTGCCAAATGGCCGCTCGGAAGTAACAAGCCTAGTAAGATGAATTTAAGAAACGTTGCTTTTTATTAGACTGCAGCAGCTAGTTATTATATGGGCGTAGTCAGCGTGTCGATGCCGGAGGGATTGGTCGAGCAGATCGACGAACTCGTCGAGAAACACAACTACTCTGGTCGAAGCGAGGTCGTTCGGGATGCGAGTCGCAAGCTAGTCGAGGAGTTTACCGACAAACAGCTCGAAGGGACAGAACTCGCTGCAGTCATCTCGGCGCTGTATCCCTACGACAGCGCAGATATCGAGACTGGTCTGACCGAGCTCCGGCACGAACACAGCGATCTCATTCAGTCGAACTCACACAGCTGTCTCGGTGACGACGACGGCTGTCTCGAAACGTTCGTTCTCGAAGGCACGCTCGAAGAGGTCTCGACGTTCGTCCGGGCCGTCGAGACGGTCAGCGAAAAGATCCGCATCGACCACACGCTGTACCAGATCGAACATATCGGCGAGGAACGGATTCATCTCGAACCGTAGCAGCAGTTCACATATTAGCTGTTTTTTCCCGTTGATTGGCCGCTGATTCTGTACGCCGTCGCATCATTTCTTGATTGTCCAGTCGCTTCCCGATGGCGTGCCTGCCGTCATCCGTCCTGAATTTAACATATATTAGATTAATCTTAGTAACTTTTATTAACTACGGATATATTCTTATCAAAAACATCGGGTAGCAACTGCCCAGATATACAATGACCAGAGAGAAATCGGATGTAGCAGACGAGCACGTACTTTCGCGTCGAACACTCCTGTCGGCGACGGCAGGAAGCAGTATCGCGGCCGTTGCAGGCTGTACTGAGGTGACATCTGATTCGGAGTCAGAGGCAGTCCGGCTCAGTCTCGCAGGGGAGGCGACGGATGGAGAATGGGACGCCTACGGTGGCGTTGTGCCTTACTACACGCCGTTCCAGGAGACGCTGACGGCTGCACCACCAACACTCGGCGAGCCCGAGCCACAGCTTGCAACGGAATGGGAGACCGTCGACGAGACGACCTGGCAGTTCACGCTGCGGGAGGGTGTTACGTTCCACGACGACACCGAACTAACAGCATCGGTCGCTGCGGAGTCGCTGTCGGCGCTGATCGAGGCACGACCGATCGGGTTCACACGCTTTAGGCCAGACAGTTTCAGCGCGACCGACGAGTACACCCTCGAAATCGAGACCACACAGCCGGAGCCGGCGACACCCGGGAACCTCGCACACCCGCTTTTGAGTCTCCAGCATCCGGACGCAGACGATCCGGTCGGAACCGGGCCGTACGTCGCCGAGAGAGTCGAAGACGACGAGCCAGTCGAGACCAGTATCTACGAGGGGTACTGGGGTAACACTGCATCGACTGAACTGGTCTTCGAGGGCACAGTTGACCCACAGACGCGCTCGCTGAGTCTCGAAGACGGCGAAACCGATGTTGGCATCGACCTCCCTCGCGGAAGCTACGACCAGCTTCAGGATCACTCCGATGTGACTGTCCGGACGGAGACGGAGCCACGGACGGGAATGGTGATGATCAACCGGTACCGGGACGCAACGAGCGACCGGCAGCTCCGCCGTGGGCTGTTACACGCCGTCGACCAGTACGAGATCGTCGAGGAGCTGTTCGACGGCATCGGCGAGCCCGCACACGCGCCGTTCTCGAAAGTCATCTCGTGGTCGGCCCACGACGAACTGCCACCACACACTGATCTTGAGCGTGCCGAGGAACTCGTCGAATCGTCGAGCTACGACGGCGAGTCGCTCCGGTTTATCGTCACTGGTGGCGAGGACGAGCAGCGGCTGATCGCCGAGGAGATTCAGCGGCGGTGTGGCCAGATCGGTGTCGACATTGAGATCGACGAGGTCGAACCGTCTGCGTTTTTCTCCGAGTACACCGGCGGCGAGTCCGACCTCGCCTTCGTCGAACTTGGCTCGATCAACGGTGCGGCCGATTATCTGGTCTACGTGATGTACCACTCCGAGGGCGGCGACAACCGCGCCCAGTTCGAAAGCGAAGGCACTGGTGTCGTCAACCCCGGGGAAGAGGTCGACGAACTGATCGACCGCGGTGACACCGCCTTCGACCGCGACGAGAAAGAAGAGGCCTATCGGGAGGTCCAGCGCCGCGTCATGGAAGACGCTGTGACGATCCCGATCTACTACAAGGAGTACGTCTTCGGCACCCGTGCAGAGATCGACGGGCCGGATCTGCACGCGATTCCGCACATGACAGACTGGACAACGCTCTCTCGATGAAACAGTATCTGGTTCGACGGATCGGCAGCTCGCTGCTCGTCCTGTGGGCGGTTAGCCTCGCAACCTACGCGATGATCTTCGTCACACCGGGTGATCCCGCAGAGACGATCCTCCGCGAACAGCTCAACAGCCAGCCGAGCGACGAACAGATCGCACAGTTCCGTGCCGAACACGGGCTCGATGAGCCGTTTCACGTTCAGTACGTAAGCTGGATAACAGACGTTCTCCGTGGTGATCTCGGCCAGTCGTACTTCCACGGTCGAACCGTCGGTGATCTCCTCCTGAGTCGCCTTCCAGCAACGATCGAACTTGCTGGTGCAGCGCTTTTGATTGCACTCCTCATATCGATTCCCGCAGGCGTCATCAGCGCCGTCCACCGTGGCACGGTGCTCGATTATTTCAGCCAGGGGGGTGCGCTGTTTGGCGTCTCGATCCCGAACTTCTGGCTCGGCTATCTGCTGATTATCGGTGTTGCGTTGCGCGTCAGCTGGATTCCAACCTCCGGCACCGGCTCGCTTGCTCATCTCCTCTTGCCCGCGCTGACACTCGGGACGGGGATGGCGGCGATCATCACGCGACTGCTGCGTGCATCGCTGCTCGAAACGCTTGATGAAGCCTACGTCAGAACTGCCCGATCGAAGGGGCTCCGTGAGCGGATCGTGCTCTACCGGCACGCACTCCGGACGGCACTGATCCCCGTCATCACTGTCATCGGCGTCCAGCTTGCCTACCTCCTCAACGGTGCCGTCATCATCGAAATCGTCTTCGATCGGCCGGGCATCGGCGCGCTGCTCGTCGATGCAATCTTTGCCCGTGATTACCCGGTTGTCCAGGGCGTCGTGTTGTTGACCGCGGTGGTTTTCGTCCTGACGAACACGCTCGTCGATCTCTCTTACCGGTATCTAGATCCACGGATCGATCTCACAGACAGCCACCACAGATGAGTACGATCAAAACCTCACGCATCGAACGCGTCCGACAGTCGGATATCGTCGCCGCACTCCGGACGAACCCAGCGAGTCTGGCTGGCGCTGCCATCGTCTCGGTACTCACCGTCGTCGCCATCATCGGACCGGTGTTCGTTGGCGATCCACAGGCCGGCGAACTCGCTAACGGGTACCAGTCGCCCTCGTGGAGCCACCCACTCGGCACCGATCCGCTCGGGCGAGACGTGCTGACGCGGCTGGTCTACGGTGCCCGCTTGACACTTGGGATCGCTGTTGCCGTCACGTTCATTCGACTCGTGATCGGCATCGTCGTCGGGCTGCTTGCCGGGCTGTTCGGCGGGCTGGTCGACGAGTCACTGATGCGGGTCGTCGATTTTATGCTCGCATTCCCGGGGCTGGTGCTTGCGCTCGTCGTCGCCGGCATCCTCGGCCCGAGTCTCCGGAACGCACTCGTCGCGCTTGCTGTCGTCGGCTGGGGCTCGTATGCACGGGTCGTCCGGGGCTCGGTGCTCTCGCTCCGAGAGAAGCCGTTCGTCGACGCTGCCAAACTTGCGGGTGTCTCACGGCTCCGGCTCGTCGTGACCCACCTCCTCCCGAACGTGCTTGGCCCGATCGTCGTTCTGGCTAGCCTGAATCTCGGTGGCGTCTTGCTCGCTGCCTCGGGACTCTCCTTTCTTGGACTTGGCGCACAGCCACCGACGCCCGAGTGGGGGACGATGATCGGTAACGGAGCATCGGAGTTTCGCCGCGCGCCCTGGCTGATCAACGCACCCGGTGTCGCCATCGCGATCGCAGTTCTGGGGTTCAATCTCCTCGGCGATGGGCTCCGGGATGCACTGGATACGGAGGTGGGCCGCTGATGCTCACAGTCGAGGATCTTACCGTCCGGTACGACGAGACGGTCGCTGTTCGAGACGTGAGCTTCCGGATCGAACGTGGTGAGACGGTCGGCCTCGTCGGTGAGTCCGGTGCCGGCAAATCGACTATCGGACAGTCGATCCTCGGACTCGCTGGCGAGCCGGCTGGCTCCATCCGGTTCGAGGACGTCGAACTCGTCGGCGCGGATTCGACCACGCTCCGGTCGGTGCGGGGCAGTGAGATCGGGTTGGCGTTCCAGGATGCTGATGACGCGTTGCACCCGGCGTACACGATCGGTGAACAGATCGCCGAGAGCATCGACGGCAAACACCGGGGATGGCGGCGACGCCACGAACACCGTGTCGAGTCGACACTCACCGATGTGGATCTGGATCCGGTACTCGCCGACAGGTATCCACACCAGCTTTCAGGTGGAGAAAAACAGCGCGCGCTGCTCGCGGTTGCACTCGCTGGCGACCCGACGCTGCTGATCGCCGACGAGCCGACGAGTTCGCTGGATACGGTGACGAAAGCGACAGTTCTCGACACGCTCGAAGAACTCACTGCCAGCCGCGACCTGTCAGTCCTGTTGATCACACACGATCTCGGTGTCGTCGAGCGAACCTGTGACAGAACGCTCGTCATGCGCGATGGCGAGCTCCTCGACCGCGGTCAGACAGACGCGATCCTCTCCTCACCGACACACAGCTATACTGCCGATCTCGTCGCCGCCAGAGAGCACGACACACCGGCGGTCGATGGCGGACGAACACCGGAGACACGAGTCGTTGCGTCCCTCGATGGCGTCACCAAGCAGTATAGTGACAGCTCGATGCTCGGCTCGCTTCTTGGAACGTCGGAGCCAACGACGGCGCTTTCCGACTGCTCGCTGTCGATCCACCACGGCGAGGCGGTCGCAGTCGTCGGTCGCTCGGGGGCCGGCAAGACGACCGCTGCCAGAGTGCTTGCCGGACTCGAAACACCCACGGAGGGGACGGTCTCTCTCCACGGTGAGCCAGTCGGTCCGGTTCATCAGCGATCAGCTGATCAGCGGGCTGCGATTGGCTACGTGTTTCAGTCGCCACACGCCAGCCTCGACCCCAGACGGACAGTCACACAGAGCGTCGGCGAACCACTGCGAGCGGCCGGCTGGACCGAGAAACGGTGTCGCGAGCGGGTCGAAGAGCTGCTCGATATCGTCGATCTGGCTGGCTACGAACGCCGCTACCCACACGAGCTTTCGGGTGGGGAGTGCCAGCGCGTCGGGATCGCCCGGGCGCTCGCGCTCGATCCCGACCTGCTCGTCCTCGACGAGGCGACGAGTGCGCTGGATACGCTGACGACCGACCGGCTCTGTTCGACTTTCGAACGGCTCGGGCGCGAACGTAAGCTCGCGATACTGGTCGTCACACACGATTTCGGGATCGCCCGCCGTCTCGCAGATCGTACACTCGTTGTCCACGACGGCCGGATCGTCGAACGAGGCCCCACTGCAACGCTGCTTGCCGAACCAACAGCTGAACCCACTCAGACGCTCGTCGAGAGCGCACTAACCAAACTATGACAACAACTACTGCTGATGTCGTGATCGTCGGCTCAGGGCCTGCAGGCGCCGCTGCGGCGCTTTTCTGTGCCCGGGCAGAACTCGAAACGGTGCTCATCGCAAACGGTAGGTCGACACTGCAAAAGTGTGCCTACGTCGAGAACTATCTCGGCTTTCCTGCCGGGATCGAGCCACAGTCGTTGCTCGATCTTGCACGAGCACACGTCGAACAGACCGACTGCACAGTCCGAACAGAGACCGTCTACGGTGTCGACCGGCAGGACGATTCCCTCGTCGTCGACTGCGGCGCTGAGACGTTCAGAACTGATCAGCTGCTTGCTGCCTCGTGGTCGGAAAGCGAGTATCTCGACGATCTCGGCGTCCAGACAGCACAGGAAGAAGACGGCCCGGTCGACGAGATCGTCACCGACGAGGACGGCCGCACGAACGTCGATGGCGTCTGGGCTGCCGGACGGATTACTGGAACACACCATCAGGCGCTGGTCAACGCTGGCGACGGTGCTCGCGTCGCGCTAAACCTGATCGAGACAGTTCGTCCAGAGTACTACAACGACTGGGTCGCACCCGATGGCTACTACGCCAGCTACGACAGGGAGATCCCTGTCGGCGTCGAGGAGATCGACCACGACGAGCGACAGCGCCGCGCGTCGGCGGGTCGGGAGTGGATGCGGGAGTTTTTCGAACAGTAGCTTACCGACAGGCGGCGAGATCAACGAACGACTCGCCCCGCGCACTGATCCAGCGCGATCCCCGCTCCGGGACGGCGATCCCGGGTGGATGGATCGTACAGGTTGTGTTCTCCCCCTGCCCGACCACTACTGCCAGCAGTGTCGAACGCGGCTCCGGGCCCGATCTGCACTCCGTTTCTGGCGCGTTTCGAGACATTGTTGCTGCACAGTTCTGCCTGCAGTATTAATAAGATATCTATTAAGAATAACAAGAATAATTAATTAGAAGGCCAGAGATAACAGCATCGATGGTAACCCAACCCGGAGAGCGTTCCATAGCCCAGCAGACCGTCGGCTTCGTCGGCGACAGTGGCGTCGGCAAGACGACGGTTGCGACGCTGCTCGCCGACAGGCTCCGTGAGCGGTCGACAGTGCGTGTCCGCGGCGAAGCTGCGGGCTTTGTCGACGACATACACAGACCGGGCCAACTCGGTATCGAGTGGACGGTACAGGACTGTGCCGCCGGACCAGCAGCACTGGCGACAAGGGCCGCGGATCTCGACACGGCATTTATCGTTGCGACACCGGAAACGCTAGACCGGGTCGCTGCCTACGAACAGGTCGCAGCCGACCACGATTTCGACTGTTTTCTGGTCGTCAATCAGTTCACCGAGGACGCCAGAGAGAAGCTGCGAGCGTTCGAGGGGCCAGAGCTGGCCGAGTACTTCTACGAGAACGAGGTGATGAAAACAGCGATGAAGCGGGGCGACCCGCCGACGCTCGAGGACTGGACTGTCGAGGCGATGCTGATCGAGGCCCTCCAGCCAGAGCGAACCGAGGTAGATGCAGCGATCGAGGCGCTTGAGACCGGCAGCAAGCAGCTCGTCAACGTCGAGGTTGCCGACCAGAGCCGAGGCGACTCGCTCCTCGAAACGTTCGAAGACGCAGGTCACCACGCGGCGTATTTCCAGTGCAACTGTCGCTGTCACGACGGCCACGTTCTTGCCCGGCGCTCCGAGCGAACAGCGAAACCGCAGCCGGTGACAGGAACCGAGCAGGCGACCCACAGCCCGGAGGTGAGCAGATGAGTCGCATCGACGCCGCCGAGTTGCTCCCCGCTGAACGCATCCGACAGAAAGTCCTCTCCGGCGAGGTTACCCAGCTCCACCGCGGCGACCGCCACGCCGAACCCGGCGATACGTTCGTCATCGAGGACACCGAGTTCGTCGTGACCACAGTCGAAGCCGAGCCCCTCGGTGAGATCACTGACGAGGACGCCCGGGCCGAGGGCTCGCCCGATCTGGACGCATACAAACAGCGAATCGAGCGCACACACGGGACCGAGTGGGACGACGAGCGGGAGGCTGTGCTCCACCAGTTCGAACCAGCCCAAGAAGGTTCCTGATCGACCGCATCCGCCCGTTATTAAGAGATTAGGGTTCCATAATAACGTTTTTTATCACTCGGATAGTCGTACGAATCAGTGAGTACTGCCGTCGACGTCAAGAACGTGACATTCGCCTACGGCGAGACAGTCGCAGTCGAGGATGTCTCGTTGTCCATCGAGGAGGGGGATTTCCTGGGATTGATCGGCCCGAACGGGTCGGGAAAGACGACGCTTTTGCATCTCATGATCGGGCTGAAAGAGCCAAACAGCGGCTCCGTTAGGCTGTTTGGCGAGCCAGTTCAGGAGTTCGACGCTGGCGAGCGGATCGGCTACGTCTCCCAGCGCTCGACGGACCGTGCCGGATCGATGCCGGTCTCGGTTCGCGAAGCTGTTCTGATGGGCCGCTACCCACACGTCGGCCACGGCCGACCGGGGAAAGAGGACAGACAGCTCGTTGATGACGCACTCGAACGGGTCGGCATCGCGGATCTCGCTGACCGTTCGATCGGCAAACTCTCGGGTGGACAGCGCCAGCGGGCATTTATCGCTCGCGCGCTCGCCGCCGAGGCAGATCTCCTTGCCCTTGACGAGCCAACCGTCGGCGTCGATGCCGACTCCCGGACGGATTTCTACGGTCTGTTAGACGAGTTGAACCAGCAGGGGATCACGATCATTCTGATCGAACACGACGTGGACATCCTGACCGAGCACGTCGACAGCGTCGCCTGTCTCAACCAGCGCCTGTACCACCACGGCGACACTGTCTCCTTTCTCGAAAGTGACGCCATCGCCGAGGCCTACGGAACCTCCGGCAGGGTCATCGCCCACGATCATCCATGAGCCTCGACACCGCAAAGGAAGAATCTGCTGGGGCGATAACCACAAAGCTGTACTGGCTGCTGGCGAAGCTGTACTGGCCGCTGGGAGTGGCGTTCCGAACTATCGATAGATACCGCCACACGATCGAGGTTACCGGGCTGGCGCTGACCGGGCTGCTTGCAACGTTGATGCTCGTGTTCATCGTTGCTGACTGGCTTCGTTTCTGGTCGGGGCCGGTCGGGGCAACAGCGGCGACGATCTTCGATACGTACGTCTCTGCCGGTAGCGTATTTGATCGGCTGCTTGGCACTCGGGTGTTCGAGTCGCCGGGAACGATCCGGGCCATCGCAACTGGCGTGTTGATCGGCATCGTCGGCCCGCTTGTCGGCACATTTCTGGTCCACCGACAGATGGCGCTCATCGGTGAGACGCTTGCGCATACCGCCTTCGCGGGCGTCGCGGTTGGGCTCGTCATCGCAGGACTGACTGGCATGGCCGGGTCGAGAGATCAGCTTATTTTCGTCGCGTTCATCGTGAGCGCGATCACTGCCCTCGGACTCCAGCGGCTGACCGAGCGCACCGACTCCTACGGTGATGTCCCGATTGCGATTGTGCTCACCGGCAGCTTCGCCGTTGGCACGCTGCTTATTTCGATGGCCCGGGGCCAGTTCGCAATCGGGATCGAGATCGAGGATTTCCTTTTTGGTGATATCGCAATCGTCACTGTCGGAGGAACACGGATGGTCGCAGTGCTGTCGATTGTCGTCGTTGCACTGGTCGTCTTCTTCTACAAGGAGTTTCTGTTCATCACCTTCGACGAGCAGGCTGCCCGTGTCGCCCGACTGAACGTGAGGGGGTACAACTCCCTGCTGATCGTGATGACTGCGGTCGTTGTCGTCGGTGCGATGCAGATTCTGGGTGTGATCCTCGTGGCCGGCCTGCTGGTGATCCCCGCTGCAACGGCCTCACAGCTTGGCCGGAGCTTCCGGGAGACGCTGTTTCTGTCGATTCTCTTCGGACAGCTCTCGGTGCTTCTCGGACTGTTCATCGCACTCGTCGCCAGCCTCCCCTCCGGCGGCTCGATCATCATCGTCTCGATCGGCTTCTATATAGCCGCGGTCGCCATCTCTGATCGGTCAGTCGGGCAGATCTCCGTTCATTGATCGACACACAGTGCCTTACTGATCGCCGAAAAACAGATCCGGGTCGTCGACAGTAAACGTGACTCGGCTCTCGTCGGAGAGAGGTCTGACGTGGACTGGCATCGCTCCGCGCTCGCGTGCACGACCTCGCAGGCGCTGGAGATCGGCCTGAGAGAGAAACAGTGGAACGAGAACTGCGACATCGTCAGCGGTCGCCTCGAAGATCGCCAGCACAAAGATAATTTCTCCAGCCTGTCGGTAGATCTGTGACTGATCGAAGTCGTGTTCCTCGGCGACTGTCTGCACCAGTTCGTACTCCTCACCCGGCGCGAGCACATCCACTCCGAACGGCTCTCCCGACACTGCCGTCACGTCGCCTGGATGGACGACGAGTGCATCCCAGTCGTCTGTCCGGTACTGTTCTGCTTGGGCACGCGCCTCTTCGAGCACACCCTCCCAGTTTTCCGAAACGGCGTCGGGCACGACCTCGTCACGTGACATACTCCGGTGGGCGTTCCCGAGAGACAAAAACACCGTGGTCGGCGGATAGTTCGCTACTCCTCCCGAAGATGACAGGCTGCTCGCGTGCCGGTTGGACTGTCTGTTTCACAGACCGTCTCGTACTGCTCGCGGAGCTGGTCGGCGGCGTCGGACCACTGCTCGTCTGCAAGCGCCGTCATCGCACGCTGCAGACGAGCACGATCCGCGCTCGGTAATTCAACCTCAACAAGCCGATCATACAGCCTCTCGGCAACCGCTTCGTCGCTTATCGATGCCTCAGCCGCTTCACCATCCCCGAGTTGCTCACGAAGCTGTTCGAGACCAACCGTTCGGTTCTCGATGCGATCACGGACATCCATCACTGCCCGGAACTGCTCCTGGCTCAGGTCCACATTATCCGGCGGAATGACCTTCGGGCAGCGCGTGCGGAACCGACAGCCAGAGGGCGGATCTCGTGGGGAGGGAACATCGCCAGAAAGTGGCTCGATCTCCCGCTCGCGCTCGTCGAGATCAACCCTTGGAACACTCTGTAGCAACGCCTCTGTGTAGGGGTGCTGTGGGTTCGAGAACAGCTCCTCGGCTGGCGCAACCTCGACGATCTCACCCAGATACATCACCGCGATCCGGTCACAGATATGCCTGATAACGCCGAGATCGTGGCTGATGAACAGGTAGGTGAGATCGAACTCCGACTGTAGCTCTGCGAGCAGGTTCAACACCTGCGCCTGGACGCTTACGTCGAGTGCACTCGTCGGTTCGTCGAGGACAATAAAATCGGGATCGAGCGCGAGCGCGCGAGCAATTCCGATGCGCTGGCGCTGCCCACCCGAAAACTCTCCGGGGTAGCGGTCGAGTTCACTCGCGGAGAGTCCAACTTGTTCCATCAGCTCCGCTGCTCGCTCGCGACGTTCGGTTGGGTTTTTCCAGTCGTGGATCTCAAGCGGCTGGCGGATGCTCTGACCAACAGTCATCCGCGGGTCGAGACTCGAAAATGGATCCTGGAAGACGATCTGTGCCTGACGCCGGAACTCCGTGAAACTCTCACGAGCTGCGAGGTCAGTGCCAGCAAACGCTACTGTGCCATCGGTCGGCTCCTGCAAGTGAAGAATCGTCTCCCCCGCAGTCGACTTGCCGCAGCCGGACTCGCCGACGAGTCCGAGCGTTTCACCTTCGTAGATATCCATGTCGATTCCGTCGACCGCACGGACGGTGCTTGGCTCCTCGCCGAATAGCCTGTCGAGAAGCGAGGCGTCGTCGTCGAAATACTTGGTAAGGTTCCGGACACGAACAAGTGGCTCGCGGTCCTCCTTTTTTTGCACCGATTCAAGCCTCATGTCGTTACTCATCGAAGTATCCCTCCGGAAGTGCATCGTTCGGATCGTACTCTTCGACGGCCAGATAACAGGCGGCGGTGTGGCTCTCAGTTCCCTCCGCCTCGAACTCGGGTGGTTTGTCGAGACACTGTTCCATCGCGTATGGACACCGGTCGGCGAAGTAACACCGGCTGTCCATCTCCTCGTCGTAGAGACTCGGCACGTTCCCTTCGATCGGTTCGAGCCGATCGGCGG
>SL_4KL_010_BRINEDRAFT_10000645_pt1 | contig 18206 bp, 23 predicted proteins | sample SodLak_010_BRINE_2_FD_10664 | JGI IMG/M metagenome (IMG submission 10664)
CCCGTCTCCTCGTTGCGCTCGAGCGCCGAGTTTTTCGTATAGAGCAACGTGCCGGTGTTGACTGACTGGCCGTTTTCCTCGAGTAAGAGGGCATAACAGGCCGCCTGGACCTTGTCCTTGAAACGGGGCTCTTTTCGCAGGTTTTTCCCTGTCTTGAGCTCGACGGGAGCCCCACGGCGGATCGCGTCAGCGCGGCCTCTAAGGCCGAACGTTTCGCTGATAAGTAACTGTTCTGACCGCCAGTCGTCCTCGTCAGTGAGCCGGCCCTGCTCGAGCCAGCCCTCGATTGCGGCCGCGTTCTTCCGGACGTCCTCGGCGACCGAAGCGGGTGACTCACCGAGCAAGCCGAGTTCGAGCCCGCGTTCGTCGATTCGCGCCTCGATTGCGGCCTCGAGGTCACGTCCTCGAAGGAGATCACCGAACACTTCGTGGACGATGGTCCCTTTGACCACGGGGTAGTTCAGCGGGACGCCCGAGAGCTTGTTGAGATAGTAGAGCCGCGGACACTCGACCCAGTTTCTGATGGCGGTCACGTTGACCAGAAACGAGGGTTCGACAACGACGTAGGAGTCACCCGTGGTCGAGAGCTGGGGGCTTCCCTGGTATTCGTCGTACTCGGCATCGGTAATCAGAAGCTCCATTCCTGGCTCGAGTACGTCTGCAGATTCGACCCATTTTCCCCAGCAGGTACAGGTAATGGCTGACCTTTCAGTCGTAGATGCGTTCGGTTCGATCAAGTCGGTTCTGTAGTCGCCAACTGCATCCTGAAGTGTGTCGGGCCCGTCTTCGACTTCCTCGAGTTGGAGCGGGACCTCTGCAAGGTCGGTGGTACCGTAGCTCGTCGAGACAGTCCTGGTCGTGACCTCGTCGGCAACGGTTCCACGTACGTTCACGAGCGTTTGGAAGAACCGGGCGGGCAAAAACGTGACCGTTGTGTGCCGCGTTGGTTAGTGGCTACGGTGGCCGATGGCGAGGCCGGACTCAGCCGTAAATGAATCGGTTCGCTCGCTCGTCTACCCACCGTTTGACCCGGCGGGCGCATATCGCGGGCGTCGACGCCAACCTGAGCTGTCGCTCATCCACCTCGATAACGCCGCCAGCAAAGGGGTCGTGATGGTCTGATGAACCCCCCTCAGAATGCTCGTCCTCCTGGGAACTATCGACAGCATCGACGACCGTCGTAAAACTACAGCGACCACAGGATTCCCGGCCTTTCGTGCTATCCATACACATGCTCGGCCTGCGGGGCTCATAAGCGTTACTCGCAGCTACGCTTACTGGACTCCGATGGAGATGAGGAGTCACCGCTGCTATCCTCAACGTGACACGCAAGGAATTCGATCGATATGCTCGCGGAATGTATTTACCCGCCCGGAGTTACGTGCCTTTCATGAACGAACGGTGGTGGCGGTGACCGACACCGGTCGATCCGATTCCGATCACGGGGGACGCTCGAGCGACGACACCCGCCCGGCTGACCGAGGGCAAGGGTGGGAAACCGAGACGTCTGAAAGCTGGCGACCCACGCCCTGGCCCCATGACGTCCCGCGGTGGAACGACGAGTATCTGGATCGAGCCGCGATCCGCCTCTGTCGCCACTACGACCTCGAGCGTGACTTTCGAGTTGAGGGCGAGCGGTTCGTGATGTACGGTGAGCTATCTATCCGCCACGAACGTCACGTCATGCACCCCTCGATAACGTTCGCCCACCATGAGGCTGAAGAACACCTGTTCGTGACGGAAATCGATCGCCCACGTGTTAGAGATCTCGAGCGACTGACGACACTGGGCGACATGCTTGCCGACGAGTGGGTTGACGCCGACGAAGACCACTATAGCACCGACTTTTCGTTCGTCGTCATCGCCGAAGACCTTCCCAAAGACGTTCGAGAATACGTCTCGACGTACTCGAACCGCACGCTCCTGAAATTCGGCTACTATGGACACGTCGAAATAAATCTCGTCGTCGTGGTACCAGCAACTGAGGAGAGCGTCGCGAGTGAATCGGCGGATCTCGAGCAGGCGTTTCGAGTGTGGGAGCCGATCGTCAAAGAAGAGCCGGGGCGACTCGATCGACTGTTGGGTTGGTTCTCGCGATAACTGGGCGACTGCTAATCGTCGTCTTCGGCTGATTCACCTCCGTCGGTCACCGCATCAGGCTCAAGCCCCGCTCGAGCCTCATCGATACTGTCATATCCAAGTCGCAAGAGCGATAGCGCCAGTGCGACCAAGACGAGCGCGAGCACGCTCTGCAAGGCGAGTGAGATGTTTCCGAAGGTGAGCGCCATGTCGGCTTCCATGATACGCTGTGGATTCGCCCACACCGCCACATACAACAGCCCAAGGACGGTCACGGTTACCATGAAGATGAGTGGCACACCGGTACTTATGAGCTGTTTCGAATCGCTCCAGTTGGCCAGCCAGATCGTGGCGACGAGCAGGGCGAGTGCAGCGAGCAACTGGTTGGCACCGCCGAACAGTGGCCAGATGCTCTCCCAGGTGCCAGAGGCGACCAGCACGTATCCACCGATGGCCGTCACGCCTGCGTTGGCGTATCGGTTGGTCATCGTTTCTTGAAGGCTGGTTTCGGGCGTGCCAACGAGCTCTTCGATCATGTACCGTCCCAGGCGCATCGCCGTGTCCGTACTCGTGAGGAGGAAGCTTGCGAATACGAGGCCGATGAACGTCGTGGCGATGCCAGCAGAAACCCCGAGCGTGGTGACCAGTGCACCACCACCAGCCGGGAAGACGGCAATCGCATTGCCGAGATCCCCCGTGGCGACGGTCGCAGCCGCGAGCGAAACGGCGATGATCGCGGTCAAGGCGAGCAGCCCCTCACCAAGCATTGCACCGTAGCCGATGGTTCGAGCGTCGCTTTCCTTGTCGAGTTGTTTTGCGGTCGTCCCCGAGGACACAAGCGAGTGGAATCCACTGATGGTTCCACAGGCGATGGTCAAGAACAGTAAGGGAAACAGCGGCCCGAGCGGACTGAAGAATCCGGTGAATGCCGGCACTTCAGCGGTCATCGAAGTGATCGTAATTGTGTCGATGTCTTCGACGCCGACGATTGGGACGTCTACGTCTGGTGCGACGATGAAGGTGCCAACGAAGACACCGAGCAACATGGCACCGATCCCGGCGTACAGGAGCGTCGACGTCAGGAAGTCACGTGGTTGCAACAACACCCACACTGGCAGGGTCGCGGCAAAGAATGAGTACAAGACCGTTGCAAGTGCCCAAGCCGCGAAGTTCGGGTTCTGAGCCTCAGCCAGTGGGAGCCACTCCCACATTGCTGGGTCGCTAAACAGGACGATCGTGTTATCCGGCAGCCCCTCGACAGCAATGAGTGCGAGCGGATAGTTGTGGCCTACCCAAACCCCGGCGAAGATACCCGCAGTGAACAGGGCCGCACCTGGGAGGAACGGTCCCTGTAGCTGGTACAGGTAGAGCCCAAAGAGGATGGCGAGTGCAATATAAATCACGCTCGCCATCGCCGCGGCCGGATACGCGTTAAACACCGCAGCGATCAGGAACACGAATGCCGCGATGACCAACACGACCAACAAGAACGAGAACCACAACAGCATGTTCTTGCCGCGCTCGCCCACGTACTCACCCACGATGTATCCGATCGACTTCCCCTCGTGACGGATACTCGAGGTCAGTGCCATAAAGTCGTGCACGGCACCGAAAATCGGGTTACCGATGGCGACCCACAACACGGCAGGAAGCCATCCAAAGGCTGCAACAGCCGTCAGCGGGCCGGCAATCGGCGCACCGCCGGCGACGCTCGAGAAGTGGTGCCCGAGTAACACCGGTTTTTTCGACGGGACGTACTCCTGTCCATCCTCGTAGGTGTGTGCCGGCGTTTCACGATCGTCATCTAACTCGACCAGCTGATTTGCCAGATATTTCGAGTATCCAATATACCCGATTGTGAACGTTACGAACACGAACACCACGAACCATATTACATCCATTCTATCACGCTATGGTAACCCAACCCATTCATACATTATAAATCATTCCGTGTTTCGGGGATAGACCCTGCCTCCGTAGCAAATACTCTCTTTTCCACCAATCCGTTGACAGCATTTCATCATTTCCGCCAGACGTGAACGATCATAAACGACAGTAACGTTCATTAGCATTCCTTTGCGTGTGAGGTTATGTCGAATATCGTGCACGGATTACGCTACTCCGTCGAATCACACGCAAAACGGCCCGCCGTTCGAACCGAAACAACGGAGTATACGTACGCCGACCTCTGGAAACACGCCGGACGATTCGCTGGGGGCTTGCGGCAACGCGATATTACGTCGGGAGATGTCGTTGGTATTTGTGTCCCCGCTGGCATCGAGTACGCTATCGCCCTTACCGGTACCTTGCGGAACGGCTCCGTCGCCGTTCCAATTCCACGCACTGCCGACACACAGACGGTTGTTGAACTCACACAAACATGCGAAATTGACCTGCTGGTTCTCGATGCCCCGCTCGTCGACGCAGTGCTTGGCGCTCCTGAGGGTCCGGAGGCGATCGTACGGGTCGGTGAAGGCACGACCTGGGGTGTCGATTTTGAGGCATTTACCGACACGACTGGCCTGAGCGACTTCTGGGAAACAATCGCCAGAGATGGCGACGATCCGGCGATCTATTCTCCATGTAGCAGGACGACACCAGAGACCGTGGCGACGGTGTTGACACACGATGCGCTCAACACTGCCGTCGAAACGATGCTCGAGACCACTCCCGGAGGGCTGTCCGAAACCGACGGCCACCTGGGAGTGATGCCTCCGGCCCACCTCTTTTCCATCGTCCCCGTGATGGTAGCGTCACTCGCTTCAGGGGGGACGTACTATCCACTCGAGCAGCCAAGCGTCGAGGAGACTGCGCGCCACCTCGAGACAGATCTGATCAGTGTCTGGCACGTGGCGACCCCGATGCTCGAGCATTTCGTGGACACGCCCGTGTTCGAGACGGTGGATTTTGCGGGGGTACGCGTGATCGGATCGATCGGGGCCCCGCCTGCAACAGACGTCATCGACAGCGTTCGAGGAACGGCTGCTGATCACTACTACCACCGGTATGCACAGACCGAAACCGGTGGTGTCGGTCTCTCAACGGCCGATCCCCGTGCGGACTGTCTCGGCACTGCAGACGGGGATGTACAGGCAACAGTTGTCAGCGAATCGTTCATTGAACGGCCATCAGTTGAAAACAAGAGCGATGGAGGCGACGCCGTCGGGGAACTCGTCCTCTCAGGACCGACACTGGCAACGGGTTACGTCGGTGATGACGAAAGCGAGAGTGGAGCCTTTACCACGCAAAACGAGAATCGGTGGTACCGGACCGGCGTCTCAGCATACCAGGACGAACAGGGTCGTTTCTTCGAGGGCAGCTGATCGTGTCTCAGGATGGCGATCACGCAGGCTGACCGCCTACGGGGAGATCGAGTTCAGCCGCGACCTCCTCGAGCACGTCTCCAGTGACGTCCTGGACTCGGGATTCGATCTCTGCACCGACCTCCACGGGGAGTGAGTCACGGGCTTCTTGCATCCGTGCTCGCTCACTCGCACACCGTTGTCGAAGATAGCGACCTCCGCGGCCGTCCTCGTGCGCTTCTGGGCTCGGCGTAATCTTGTTGATCACGATCGGGCCGATCGGCAATTCGTACTCCTTCAATGTTTCCAGGGCACGCTCCGTTTCCCGCAGTGACAGTGAATCCGGATTCATCACGAGATGAAATCGAGCTGCATCTTGGAGCGTGTCTCTCGCAAACACGAACCGTTTTCGACGGTCCTGTAGCCGAGCGATCACCGGGTCGCCATCGAGTTGTCGTCGAGGAGCACGGTTGCCGATGGCGGCCCGTTCGTAGAGTTCGATACTCTGTTCTCGCTTGGCGATCAGCCGGTCGATCCATCCCTCGAGTAAGTCGGGCAGTGAGAGTAATCGGAGGGTACCACCGGTCGGAGACGTATCGAAGACCACGCGATCGTACGGATCTGCGTCGCGCATGACGTCGATAAACCGGTCGAAGAGCGCTGCCTCGTGGGCACCCGGGGTTCGATGGGCCATCTCGAGTTGCAAATCGACTTCGTTGACGACGGCAGCACTCATCTGGGTGCCGAGTTCTCGCTTAAGTTGCTGGAGGTGGGCGTCGACTTCGGTTGCCGGATCGATCTCCATAGCCTCGAGGTTGTCGTATCCGTCGACCGGTTGTGGAGCGTCGGTGAACGGTTGGTCGAACAGGTCACCCGTACTGTGTGCTGGATCGGTCGAAACCAGCAACGTTCGCTGCCCGGACCGGGCACATCGAAGCCCGAACGCGCTCGAAACCGTCGTCTTCCCTACCCCACCCTTGCCGCCGAAGAACACGAATCGTGGTTCGTCCATTAGAAGTGATACTGTCGTCCTTTTCGTTCGATCAGTGACTGGCGATCCCACATCCGTCGCTCCCAGGCACCAAACTCGGTCTCCAGATATGGCAGCAGTTCGGCGGTGTAGTACGAGACCGGCGACGGAATCCCGAACGCATCCGGAAAACACGCCACCATGAATGCATCCTCGAGGTCTTCGGCCTCGAGTTCGATCTTCTCGTATGCCGGGTGTGAGATCATCCCGTGATAGAGTCCTCGTGCCCATTCTTCGACCCAGGTGTCCCCGAAACGGGCCAGCAACCACCGCTCGATGGCCCGGCGAAAGGTAGCGATTCGGGTAGTGAGTGACATACCCCCACATAGCAAGGTCGAAGATAAAAAGGGTGCTGCCCCGGGGGTGACACAGAACGGTGTTCGACCGGAACGAAGACACAGCAGACACACGCCCATCACACTAATGCACAGAGAGCTTCCCCCGAGCAGTATCCGTCAGAAACCAGCCATCTCGGCCAGAGGTATATATCCACACAGCCCAATCGTGTGCCAATGTCACGCTCGCAGTCGACACCAGTGACGGTGATCAGCGGGAACCTCGGGGCTGGAAAGACGACGCTCCTCAATCGCCTGCTCGAGACGACCGATCGGCGACTCGCCATCCTCGTCAACGACATGGGCGACGTCAATATCGATGCGGCGTTGCTCGAGGGGAGCGATCTGGCACGTGACGGAATCGCGGAACTGAGCAATGGCTGTATCTGTTGTGAGCTCCAGGACGATTTAGCGACAGAGGTCAGGAAACTCGCGACCAGGTACGACTTCGAACACCTGGTGGTCGAATCGTCCGGCATAAGTGAGCCTGCTCCCGTGGCCCGGCTATTCACTGTCGGTGACGCTGCGGCGCGATACACTGTCGACGCTCTCGTGACCGTTGTTGACGCCGCGGTCCTCTCTTCGGTGGTCGACGGTGAGAAACTCGAGCGGGAGACACCGACGGATGCTCAGGACCGGCCACTGGCTGATCTACTCGTCGAACAGATCGAAGTGAGCAACATTGTCTTACTCAACAAGTGTGATCTGGTCGAGTCAGACGAACTCGAGCGCCTCGAGGCCGTCATCGGCCAGTTACAGCCGAGTGCCGAAATCGTTCGGACGGAGTTCAGCGACGTACCACCCGAACGAATCCTGGGTCGGGAGTTGTTCGACCCAGAAGCGCTCGGAGCGTTAGCTGGCTGGCAACAAGCATTGGCTGACGAACGTGTGCACGAGAGGGGACACCGAGACCAAAACGAAGATGGAGCAGAGCATGATGGTGAAGACGGCCACGACCACGAACATCGAACACCCGAATCCGTGTACGGCGTGGACTCGATGACGTATCGTCGAACGCGCCCCCTCGATCCGGACCGATTTTCCGAGTTCCTCGGATCACTCCCCCCGGAAGTGATTCGTCTCAAGGGGTCGTGTTGGATCGCCGGACGACCGGATCTCGTCGTGCATCTCAGTGGCGCTGGCCGGACGATCGACGCCGTTGGAGAAGGCCCGTGGATCGCCTCATTGCCCCGTGCACAACAGACGCTCTACCGCGAGAATCATTCGGAATTGCCGTGGGATGAGACGCACGGTGACCGACGAACGGAACTGGTGTTCATCGGGACTGAGATAGATCCTCATACACTCGAGACCGAACTCGATGACTGTCTGCTGGACCCAGACTGTAGCCCGACGGAGCTCGCTGCGGATCCCTTTCCAATTGAAGAGGGGGAACGGACGATCATCCGGACTGGATGAGCAGGGGCACGGCGAAGAGCACGATGAGCGTGACACCGATAAATAGGGCTTCACGGAATCGATACAGCCTGTGCGTCGCGGGCACCAAGCCTTTGAGCTCAGGTTTTGCGGTCCAGACCATTCGATAGTAGGTAGCCATAGCCAGACAGACAAAGACAACACCCAGAACGGCGAGCGCGGTTCGGAGGGAGACGCCAAACGCGAGGAGATAGAGTGGACCCCATGCAAAGACGACCAGAAAGGTGGTCACTATTACGACCAACGACGGGACTGGATCGACTGTTCGTCCATCTCGGTTGATAAATTGAAGACGAACCATACCATGCGTAGCGTCTCGAGGTACGTATGCATATCACCCATCAAACGACCTGAAACTCCTCTAAAGCGGCTTCCAGCGCACTTACACAACTGGGCGCATGATGTTAAGAGGCCCCAGTGAGAGTGCATACCTATGAGTGGTGATCTAAAAGCGGGAATGGAATCGTCTGAGGGAGACATCCGCGTCCTCGTCGTCATCAACCTCGTCCTGTCGGTAGGGTTTGCTGGAATGGCAATATACGCGGCCGATCTCGCCAACGTGACGACGTTTACCTGGAGTCGAGTCCTCGGCTTCGCAGCCATCATCTTCGTCCTTGGATTCATCGTGTCAATGGACTAGTTGGACTGTGGGTGCTATACTGTCGGCTGTACGTCGTTCAAGATTTTCGCCACCCCAGGTAAGTGAATNCTTCACACAGTTNCAGCCGACAGTATATCGAGAAGATGGCTCGAGCGATCGCCAGACACATGCAAACAAAAACGCGAGCACGTTTTCGAGGTGTTTCGAGCTACATAATTGTCTATTTCTCCGGTAGTGACGGACAGAAGACTGGAACGGTGAGATCGTGCTTTTAGGCTTGGTCTCCAGAGGCGAGAGTGTGACCGCGTCCGCATGCCACATAGCCGGTGTGCCGACCCAAGCTTCGCGTGAGGGACACGAAGATGGGGGCCAAGACAGATCATCGTCAACGGGTACCTCCCACTCGAGCGAGGATCCACGTCCGGAGTCGACACAGATAGCCAATGAAGACCGCAGACGAGACAGTCCGCTACTCAACGTGATCGTTGCTGGCCTCGGCACCTGGGTGCTGTTGTCACCGTTTGTGTTCACGGGTATTGCGGTGGAGGTTACACTCAATAACGTCTTCGTGGGTGCCATTATCGCCGCTGGCGGCCTGTATAACTATTATCGGGTCCAAAACGATGTCCCGTTGAGTGTCGCCGTCGCCTCGCTCCTCGCACTACTTGGCGTCTGGTTACTCGTCGCCGCGCCGCTACTCGAGATGCCAGGGATGCTCTTCTGGAGTACGGCCGCGGCTGGTATCCTCGTGACGTTCCTCTCGGGCTATAGCACCTACGAGGCCCGAGCCGCGAGAGCTGTCGTGCGCCAGTCAGAACAATGAGTTCGGAGACGTAGTGATATCGGCCTCGAGTCGGTGGCGTCGACACCGCGCCTCGAGTAATCCCAAGGCGACGAGGACGAACACACCCGCGACCAGTGCAAACGCGAGAGACACTGACAGTGGGAAGACGCCCTGGAGACCCTGCCATCCCTGAAGAGCGACGAGGATGGACGGACCGAGGAGAACGAACGCGGTTTCGCCAGGCGCCTGTCGCCACAGCACCCACAGTCTGTGTATCCACCCACGACAGCCTGTGATTATCCAGCTAGACATGCAGTAATCGGCTATTACTGCCCACTGTTCCGGTGTAACTCTTGTGTTCACCCCTCGAGCACAAACCGCAAAACAGGAAACCCCCCGGCCCGACGAACAGGTATGGCCAACTATCTCGTCGGAATGGAAGCCGCGTGGCTCGTCCGTGACGTCAACGCAATCGACGACGCCATCGGGGTTGCCGTCAGCGAAGCCGGGAAACGTCTGAACAGTGCAAACATGGAGTACGTCGAAGTCGAGGTGGGGGCGACTGGCTGTCCAGCCTGTGGCGAACCGTTCGACTCCGCGTTCATCGCTGCCGAAACGGCACTCGTTGGCCTGGCCCTCGAGATGGACGTCTTTAACGCCGATAGCGAAGAACACGCCTCCCGAATCGCGAAAAGCGAAGTCGGGGGCGCACTTCGTGACGTCCCGCTCTCGGTCGTCGAAGTCTTCAAACTCGAGGACGACGAGTAGCGCCAATTCGACCCAAACACATTTCTATAACCACCGGTTATGTGGTGGCATGGAACTACCGACGCCCACCGACCTGCGAGAGCGCCGGAACGAACTCGAGTTGACGCAGAGTGAACTCGCCGACCGTGCTGACGTCTCCCAGCCGTTGATCGCTCGAATCGAAGGTGGTGACGTCGACCCACGCTTGTCAACACTTCGACGGATCGTGAACGCGTTACATGCAGCCGAAGAAGACGTGACCAGGGCCGAAGATCTCATGCACGAAGACGTCGTCAGCGTCGCACCCGACGACGCCGTCAGTGAAGCTGCGCACTTGATGGAACAGGAGGCCTACTCACAACTGGCCGTCATTCAGAACGGGATTCCCGTTGGTTCGATTAGCCAGAGCGGTCTCGTCCAACTCGATGCGGAGGCTCGGAACGAACCCGTCGCCGAGCACATGGCCGAAAGTTTCCCGACGGTCTCGAAAGATGCGACACTCGACGAGATCAGCAACCTCCTCGAGCACTATAAGGCGGTCATGATCACGGAGGCCGGACAGACGGTGGGCATTATTACGGAAGCAGATCTCGCGGCGCGCTTTTCAGCGGAGTAGGGAGATACCACTCGAGCGTCTGGAACCGTGTAGCACCATCAGCGTACCCGGAACACCTTTTGTCCTGTCCGAAGTTGCCTCGAGTATGATCGATGAGACTGCCGAGGAGATCAGGGATATGCAAACACACAGCTCCTCGGTCGTAGCCGTCAAGGCAACGCGCGCGCTGACGGAACTACTCGAGCGGCCGTTTGCGACGGTCGAAGAGTACATCCGTGGGCTCGAACGGAACGCGACGGTACTCAGGCGGGCGAACCCATCACACGCCTCGCTCCAGAACGCGGTTCGGGAGGTGGTCCATCAGGTCGAAGACGCCGACCCGGGCACCGTCGAGGAGGCCAAGACCCTGACGGAGACGGCCATCGAAGACGTCATCGCCAGAGTCGAATCGGGCAAACGGCGAGCCGCCGAGAACGCCCTCGAGACGCTCTCCGATGGCGAGACGATTCTCACACACGATTACTCCTCGACGGTCATCGAGGCTTTAGAGCAAGCCAACGAGCGTGGGATGCACTTCGATGTGTACGTGACCGAGGCACGGCCCCGGTACATCGGCCGGAAAACGGCTCGTCGACTGGTCCCACTCGAGGGTGTCGACGTGACGCTTATCACCGACAGCGCCCACGGGCACTACCTGCCGGAGTGTACGAGAGTGTTGCTCGGCATGGACTGTATCGTCGACGGGTTCCTGTACAACCGCGTTGGGACGTTTCCGATCGCTGCCACGGCGGCCCAACTCGACGTCCCCGTCACCGTCCTCGGCTCGGCTGCGAAGATCGTTACCGAAGGGTTCGTCTTCGAAAACGAGTATCGGACGACCGTCGAGGTCATGGCTGAGCCAGCGGATGGATTCGCCATCGAAAACCCGGCGTACGACGCGACCCCCGTCGAGTTACTCGAGAGCGTCATCACCGACGAAGGGGAGAAAACGGTGTGAGGACGACTGACTGTCCAAAAATCGATGGAATTAAGCTATCAGCATTGGTAGCATGACTCGCAGCAGGTAGTGTCAGCGGACACAACCGATAGTGGACGTGCTTGGGGTGCCATCCGCACATTTCCGCGGTGTGACTGCACACTACCTTCACTGCAATCAGGGAGGTTAGACGGGCTGGCTTGGGGTGCCTGTTGACACGTCTCTATGTCCTCACTCACGAGCCTCACCCGAGCGACGCGAAGGGGGAGATTCAAGACATCTGCGCGTGCCTTCACGAACGGAAAGCGATGCGCCACGACCACCTCATCACGAGCAAACAGCTGACCCGGGATGCTATCGAACGGGTGCTGGATCGGGCAGCCGAAATCGATGCTGATCCGGATGCCGTCGCAGGAAAACACGCGGGGAAACTCCTCGGACTCCTCTTTTTCGAACCGAGCACACGGACCAAAATGAGCTTCGAGACCGCGATGAAACGCCTCGGCGGCGACGTCGTCGACATGGGCCCGATCGAGTCCTCGAGCGTCAAAAAAGGCGAAACCTTAGCCGACACCGTGCGAGTCATCGAAGGCTATGCCGACGCACTGGTCGTCAGACACCCAAAACAGGGGGCAGCGACGATGGCCAGCGAGTTCGTCGACGTGCCGCTTTTGAACGCCGGTGACGGTGCGGGTCATCACCCGACACAGACGCTCCTCGACCTGTATACGATCCGCCAACATGCCGGGCTCGAGGACCTCTCTGTTGGGATCATGGGCGACCTGAAATACGGCCGCACTGTCCACTCGCTGGCCTACGCACTCTCGAACTTCGACGTCCAACAGCACTTTATCAGCCCCGATAGCCTCACGCTCCCTCGAGAAGTCGTCTACGACCTCCACCAGGAGGGGGCATCAGTTCGTGAACACGAACAGCTCGAGGCCGTCCTCGATACCCTCGACGTGCTCTACGTCACGCGTATTCAGCGCGAACGTTTCCCCGACGAAAACGAGTATCAAAAGGTCGCCGGTGAGTACCAGATCGACCTCGAAACGCTCGAGGACGCACGGGCGGATTTGACGATTATGCACCCGCTTCCGCGAGTCGACGAAATCGATCCGGCGATCGACGACACCGACCACGCGGCGTACTTCGATCAGGCACACAACGGCGTGCCGGTTCGAATGGCCCTCCTCGATCACTTCCTGGGTGACCCACTATGACCGCTGATCACGACCGTAACGACGAGCAGACCACCGGCGAATCGGCAGACGATCACGAACTTCGGGTCAGCAAAATCAAAAACGGGACCGTGATCGACCACGTTCGCGGGGGCCAGGCGTTAAACGTGCTCGCGATTCTCGGGATCGATGGTGGCGACCGTGAGCAGGTGTCGGTTGGCATCAACGTTCCGTCCGATCGGTTGGCCCGAAAGGACATCGTCAAAGTCGAGGACCGTGAGTTGAGCCAGGACGAAGTCGACGTGTTATCGCTGATCGCCCCCGACGCGACGATCAACATCGTTAGATCCTACACCGTGACGAGTAAACACCGCGTCGAACGACCCGAGCAGGTCGAAGGCGTGTTGACCTGTCCGAACGCCACCTGCATCACGACCGAAGACGAACCGGTGACCTCACGCTTTGACGTCCTCGACGATGGCGTACGGTGTGCGTACTGTGGGACTATCGTCAGGGAATCGATCGCCGACCTGATCGACTCGGCGTGAGTGTTCCAGTGACGAGAATACCCAGAATCTCTAAGTGCGTTCCAACCCGAGATACAAGCGGATATGTCGCGTATCATTAAAGTCACGCTCGTCCTGGTCGCCATCGTCGTCCTCTGGAAGGTCTTCTCGGGCCCCTCCGACGTGGACGTCGAGTACGATCCGGTCGAGTAATACTGTCGACTGTAAGCCGTTCAAGCGTTCCGCCACCCCGAGGGGGCGAGGATCGTTACACGGTGACAGGAGACGGGTACGGTGCATCGAAGATCAGAACCGCTTACCGTCTCGAGGCTGTATGCCCTCCTATGTACGGCGTCGTGACGCGAAACCCGGACGAAGTCACGTGGGATGACTTCGATTCGGCCTTTTATGAAGTCAAAGACGTGACCGGCCGGTCCGCCGAGCCACTGCCAGACGCGGTCAACATGGTCTCCTGTTTCGGGGACAACGCCGCCGCGGATGCCGAGCCATCACTCGTGCCGATCAACCACGAGGGAGAACGCGCTACCCGTGAGCGAACGTACTTCGACTGGGCGTACATCTGCCCGACGCGCACCGAATACCGGGAAGGCCTCCTCGAGATCGTCGACGATTGTGTCGCCGTGAACGAAGACCTTCGACTCGACGACATCGGCTTTCCGCGCCCGGAATACTGCCAGTGTGACGCCTGTAACGAGGCGTTCGCCTCGAGCGGCTACGATGACAGAGAACAGTGGCGAGCCAGCGTCATTACGGATTTCGTGGCCGACGCCACCGCCCGGATTCCAGGTCGAACGTACCTGACGCTCTACCCCGATCCGTACCCCGGACACCTCTACGAACGCTCGGGAATCGATCTCGCCGCACTCGAGCCGTACGTCGACGAGTTCATTATCCCACTGTACGATATGGCCTACTCGACGACCTACTGGCTCGAGGTGATCGCGAAGGGGTTCCAGAGCGCCCTCGAGACGCCGTTCAGTATCGAACTGTACGCCGTCGATATCGACGTCGAAAACCTGTGTCAGGCGACGCGTGTGGCAGACGCCTACGCCGAACACGTCTACTTTGGGTATCAGGCCAGTAACGCACGGGCGGCCCTTCGCCGGATGCGGGCCGACGAACGCGAGGGCGTGAGTCACGGAGCACCCTCGAGCGACGAGTCTACCTGAGACGGGTTCGCGGTGTCCGGTTCCTCGACGAGGGTACTTATATTACAGTCCGTACCGAAAGCCTACAGAGACCAATGTACGATCGTATGCTCTTTCCCACCGACGGCGGTGAGACCACCGGGAAGGCGCTCGAGCACGCCATCGATATCGCCGTCACTTACGACGCCACCTTACACATCCTCTACGTGATAGACAAGGCCGTCTTCGCCGGTGATATCGAAACTGGGCCAATCCTCGAGCAGTTCGAAACCATCGGTGAAGCGGTGCTCGATGAGGTATCACAGGACGCCCGCACAGGCGGCGTCGAGTCGGTCGTCACCCATCGCGCCCGAGGCAGCCCACACGAACAGATACTCGAGTATGCGACGGAACAGGATATCGACCTCGTGGTGATGGGGACCCACGGGCGGACGGGGCTGAACCGCTATCTCATTGGCAGCACCGCAGAAAAGGTTGTCAGGCTCGCTGACATGCCGGTACTCACCGTCAGAACACCGCGGGAAGAACAGGAGGGCGAAACAGATTAACCGTCCGCGAGCTCCTCGAGGACGGTTTCGGCGTTGTCGACTGCCTTGGGTTTCTTTGCCGGATAGGCCTCGACTTTCGCTCTGAACGTAATGCCGTCGCCGAGGGTGACGTCGCCGCGGAACGCCGCCTGTTTGTCGAGGCTCACGAAGAGTTCACAGTTTTCGGTGACGCGGTCGTCGAGTTCGCCCAACACCCGGTCGAACTGCTCGAGGTCGGTCAGTTGGGAGAGGACGTGACGGACGTCATCGGCGTTTTCGACGCGTGCGGAGAGGACGAGAATCCGGTCCCCGTAGTGCCCCTCACTCTCTACTCGCTGCACCTCGAACTCCTCGGGGAGGAATCGTCGAAGCGCGTCTTCGACGCGTTTGTCGTCCTCGGTGGCATAACAGAACGTTCGCAAGTCGACGTAGTGAAGGGGAATCTGTGGCATACGCGTCGGTGGTTCGGAAGACCTCAGTCGTCTGCAGCGTCGGCGTCGGACTCTTCGTCGGCGTCATCCTCGGCGTCGTCCGAGGCTGCCTCGAGTGCGTCCTCTGGGACGCCCGACTCCTGGCCGTCCTCGAAGCTGATGGTGTAGGTGACGTCGCCGAACATTGATTCCATCGTCTGGGTGATGGTGCCGGTTTCGCCGTCGAACTCGCTGTGCTTGTCCGAGAGGACAACGCGGTCGTCTTCCTCGAAGCTCATACGCTCAGTTCCGCCTGCCAGCGTAAAAAGGGCGTGATTCGGCGCAGAGTCGTGTGTACTTATGTTTGAGGGTTGGCCCGGTGCGATTTCAGCTAATTGATGGCAGAAATCACCCGCCTCAAACGGTCGGTAATTCGAAGGAACGGTCGTCCGTCGTCACCAACAATCCGTGTTCGAACCCGTGTGGTTTTCGGCTTACTCAGTCGTTGACAATTCAGTCTCACAATATGGGCACACCTGGCGGTCGGCATCGTTCCGGGCTCCACAGTTGGGACAGTTGGTTTTCTCAGTCATGTCGGCGGACCCCTCGAAGACTCCGCTCCACGCAGCCAACTTCAAGACGCCGAGGACTACAAATATCGCGAAGAACCATCCGAACGGGCCAGCAAGCAACAGAAGGTAGACCAAACCTATCGTTAGTATTCCGAGCACTACGTAGATTAATCGCTCGTCAACGGAACTCATTAGACTAATGATCATTGGATAGTATAAAATCATTCCGCTGTAGTGTATTCGGAATTGGATCTGGACCTCCGGTGACAATGATACGTACCGGGTCAGGAGCGAAGTTGCTGACGTGTTCTAAGATCCACTGTACTCAAACACAACCCAGCGTAGTCATCCTCCTACTCTTTCTTTTTACACAAAAAGACCACTCGAGCAGACGTGCCAGATACTGTGACACACGATTTAATAGCTCACCACCCTTCTACGGCGTAACCATGGCCGACAATCCCGCCCGTTCTCTGACAGATGACGCCATTGTCGAACGGTATCAGGCGAACCCACCTCCCCAGGAGGTGTTGGACCTCGATCACGTGTACGAGGCACTGGGCCATCCACGACGGCGGTATCTCTGTTACACGCTGTGTGTCGAGACGGAGTGGACACTGGACGATTTGGCCGTGAAAATCGCCGCGTGGGAATGGGACATTCCCGAGCAGGACGTCTCCGAAGCGATTCGAGATTCCGTCTACGTGTCACTGCACCACGCACACGTCCCCAAGCTGGTCGATGAAGGGATCATCACGTTCGATCAGTCAGCTGAGACCATCAGGGCTGCAGGGAACGCCGTCCAGGTCCTCTCTGCACTCGAGGGAGTAGGCGGCAGTATCGACAGTCGACAGGAAACGCATGCACGGAGTGAGATGGATGACGGCGAGCAATGATAGCGGCACAAGCCGGGACAGTGCCTCGGCCCATGGCCGCAAAACGAAGTGGAACCAGGTCGCCCAACGCCACTACGAGTACGACCAGGCGCACGGGCTCACCACCGAAGTCGTCTACGCCATCGCCGATGCAAAGGGGGTTTCACCGCGGGACATCCGTTCGCCNCCGCTGTACGACATCGTCGACATCCCAGCGATCGAGGACGCGTTTTTCACGCCCAGTGTGGGAACGAGACCCCGTCATGGGAGCGGCACCATCGAGTTCGAGTACACCGAGTATCTGGTCACAATCGGCAGTGACGGGTGGATCCGAATCTTCGAGACGGTGGGAAAAAGCGACAGCGGACCCTACTGAAAGTGGGTGAGTTTCGACAACGAGGAGAAGTCCCGATGAGTACCGTATAGGCTCTCGATGCGTGCGTTGGTGGCTACGCCTCGAGCGTCTCGAGTAACTGTGTGGCCGCTGCATCGGAGGATTCTGGCCCTCTGGCCGTAATCANNGANCCNTCGACGACNACGCTGGTNTCTTCCTCGAGGTTACTCTGCCAGTTTCCGCCAGCGGTCTCGACTTCGTCTTCGACCCAGTACGGGAGCTTTCGCCCATCGTGCATGACATCGTGTTCGTCGACGACATCTTCCTCCCAGGCGTTCGGAAAGCCGGTGACGTCCCGGCCGTTGACGATGAACGCACCGTGTTTGTCACGAGCGAATGCAAGGATCCCGACAGCGTGACAGACGACCAGTGCTGGCCGCCCGGCCTCGAGCGTCTCTCGCAGGATGGCACGAGCGTGTGTGTCCTGGTTGACGTCCCACACAGTTCCGTGCCCACCGGGGTAGACGACGGCGTCGTACGCGTCGGGATTGACCAATCCGAGTGCGATCGGCTCGGCGTGACAGACGACCAGTGCTGGCCGCCCGGCCTCGAGCGTCTCTCGCAGGATGGCACGAGCGTGTGTGTCCTGGTTGATGTCCCACACAGTTCCGTGCCCACCGGGGTAGACGACGGCGTCGTACGCGTCGGGATTGACCAATCCGAGTGCGATCGGCTCCTGGAGATCGTCGTCACTCTCGTGGACCGATTGGACCCACGATGCGGTT
>SL_4KL_010_BRINEDRAFT_10000646_pt1 | contig 18201 bp, 15 predicted proteins | sample SodLak_010_BRINE_2_FD_10664 | JGI IMG/M metagenome (IMG submission 10664)
GCGTAGAACGCCTCGACGTCGTCGACTTCGAGCCCGACGTGTGCGGCACCCGGCTGGTTGAGACCGGCTGGCGGCGACTCCCGTGCGTCGGGGTCGTACGCCACGAGTTCCAGGCGGATCCCGTCGGCGTCGAGATGCACGAAGTGGGCGCTGGCGTCGTCGACGCCGACGGCGTCTGCAAACGCCGCACCGCCGACTTCGAAGCGATCGAGAACGGGAAGGTCGAGGACGTCCCGATAAAACGGGAGTGTCGTCTCGAGATCGCTGACGGTGATACCGACGTGGTGTGCGGTGGGGTCGGACATACGATCACTCGCGCCAGCAGACGGGAAAACGGTTCGATTCCGCCGCTCGGCGACCGGGTGCTGGCGGGCGACGATTGATCGTCGACCGGACACGTTTTGACTCCCCTGGCGAATGTACGGCTATGACACGTGTTGCGCTGATCGCACACGACGAGAAGAAATCCGAGCTGATCGAGTTTGCACGAGCCCACGAAGAACAGCTTCAGGAGTATGAGTTACTCGGCACCGGGACCACCGGCAAGCGGCTGATGGAAGCCACGGCGCTCGACGTCGAACGCAAGGAGTCGGGGCCACTCGGCGGCGACCTCCAGATCGGTGGGGAGGTCTCGGAGGGGCTGATCGATGGAATCGTCTTCCTGCGAGACCCGCTTCGCGCACAGCCCCACGAACCGGATATCTCGGCACTGTTGCGGATCTGTGACGTCCACGACGTCGGGCTCGCGACGAACCTTGCGACGGCGGAGTTTCTGATCGAAGGCCTCGGGGCGGAGTAAGCCGGCCCCACTCCCGGCGGGCCAGCGATCGACGGGCAGCGGACGAACTGTGGCGACGGCGAGCCGTCGGAGCGGAAGCCAACGTATGAAAACCCGATCACAGAACAGCTAAGACTGTTGTTCCGACCCGTCTCAGTTCTGTCTTTGTCACCCTACTCCAATTCTGCCAGCCCGGCCGCTCGCAACTCCTCGCGCGTCAGGTCGCCGTCGAGCAATCGGCGGGCGTACTGGATCAACTCCTCGCTTGCAAGCAGGTCCGGGACGGCAACGTAGGTCGCTCCTGCATCGAGCAACGAGAGTGCAGTCTGCTCGTCTCGCGCCCGGAGAACGATGGGTGCGTCGTGCCCCTGTTTTAATAGCCGTCGGGAGACTGCCTCAGAACTGATCACCGACATGATAACGCTCGCGTTCTCGGCGCTGGCCTTCTCCCAGGTGTAGGGCTCCATCGCGTCCCCGAAGACGTACGCCTCGCATTCGACCTGGACATCCTCCCGGACTGCGGGGTCGTTCTCGATGACGACGTAGGAACGACCGAGCCGTTCACATGTTTCGACGAGACGCCGTCCCTTCCGACCGTAGCCGACGATCACGACGTGGTCAGTAGTGTCATCCGGAACGTGGCTCAACGCGTCGATCTTGTCGTGGCGACCGGATATTACGCCCCGATCGGCCAACATTCGGTATATCTGCTCGTTGTATTCGTTCGTGAGCGAAGAGATGATCATCGTCACGGCAGCAGCGAGGACGATCGCGTCGAACACCGACTGCGTTAACAACCCGATCAGGAGTGCCTCGATGGCGATGATCAACGAGAACTCGCTGATTTGGTCGGTGCTCAGTGCTGTCAGCGTTGCCGTGCGAGCCTCGTACCCGCGATAGATCAACACGGCGACCGTCACCACCGGCTTGAGGATTACTGTCAACACCACAAGTCCAGCCACCAGCGTCAGCTTCTCGACGGAAGCCATCACGTCCAGTTGGACGAACGGGAGGACGATGAGCGCGCCGATGGTTACGAAAAAGATAGCAACAAAGAAGTCTTTGATCGACTCCAGCCCATTGAACAGTCCAAGGTGCTCTACGGGATCGTAGCGGACGGCCAGTCCGGCGGCAAACGCACCCACGACGATGGGAATGCCAACTGCGCCCGCTGCGCCCATGAACACGACCAGTAGCGAGACCACGCCGATGATCATGAGTTCCTCCGAGTTTCCGGCGAGTTTGTCCATCAGATCGAAGACGTAGCGATTGACGAGGGCAGCCGCGACGAGGAAGACGGCCCCGTAGCCGATCTGTAAGACGATAGGGTCAAGCTCCATGACGCCAGCGCCAACGAGGAGGATGAATCCGATCGCAAAGAGGTCCTGTACGAACTGGATTGACTCGCCCAGTCGACCGTGGACAAGGTTCCCTCGTATCTCGGTCTGCAACAGCGCCGTCCCGACGATCGTCGAGGAGAGCGCGACGGCGACGCCGAGGTAGAGTGCCTCGCCGAGGGGGACACCGACGAGGACGCCGAAACCAACGCCGAGCAGTCCGACCAGTAGGATCTGGGCAAGTGCAACGAACTCACTGTCCGCTAACACTGTCTGTAGCGCCGACAGCTGGATGCCAACGCCGAACGTGAACACCAGCAGTGCGATCCCGAACTGTGCGAGTTCCAGTGCAACTACCTCGTCGATGAAGAAGCCGACAAAGGTCCCCGCGATGATCAACAGTGGTGGCGTTGGTAGGTCGTACCGGTTGGCAAGCAGGAGGAACGGGCCGGCGACGATGAAGATGATCGCCACCGCAGTCAGCATCTCAGACATCTCGATCACCTGTCAGCTGCTTGTGAGCATCCGGGAACGGTTCTGGATCCCGCAGGAGTTCGGCATCGCGTTTTGTTGTGTCCTCGAATGCCTCGGGGTCCTCCAGTAGCTGCTCTAGGTAGTCGGCGAGACGGTCCGACGACAATGACACACTCTGGATGACGTAGTCGGCACCTCGATCGTAGAGGGCGCGGGCGTCCTCGTCGTTGTCCCCCTCCAGAACGACCGTCGCGTCGTCGCTCGTCTCTCGCAGTAGCAGCTTCCCGATCTCGACGCGGTCCGACGACGAAAGAACGAACGCCGCCTTTTTCAGGGCGACATCCTTCCGGATGGAACCACTCCCGATATCACCAAACACGGCATCGTACCCCTCTGCATCGAGTTGCATGACGTGCTCGGCTTGACTGTCAACAACGACAAGCTGGTCGTAGTGATCGTCCAGTAATCCCAGAACGTTCCGCGTCAGGTCGTCGTACCCGATGACGACCGCGTGGTCGCTGTACTCGCTGCTCGTTTCGGAGAAGGGCTCTGCGGACTCGAACCGCGAAACCGACGGTTTCGCTCGTTCGTAGAGGGGCTCTGCGTACGCGAAAAAGTAGACCGAGACGCTCATCGTGATGAGTGCCACCAGCGTGAGGAAGCCAAGAATTTCGACGCCGATGAAGTCGCCGGCGACTGCCGCGGTCGCGACGACGACGCCGAACTCGCTGACTTGGATCATGTACAGACTCCCGAAAAAGGTCGTCTCACTGTCGAAGCGCTGCCAGCTAATGAGCGCAAAGAAGATGATGAACTTACCGATCATCAACACCACGGCAGCGATGACAGCCTCCTGCCAGTAGAAAAAGAGGTCGCTGGCTTTGAGGCTCAACGCGACCGAGACGAAGAAGATCATCACGAAGAGATCGGTCAGTGGGTTGACCCGTTCCTGTAGTTCCTTACTATACGGGAGCTGTGCGATCGCAACGCCGGCGAGGAACGCCCCCATCTCGATTGAGAGATAGGCCGTGATGCCCAGCGGTTCGAGGAAGAGGTTGATGTTACCCGAGACGAAGACGAACAGGAACGCCCACGAGATGGCAACGAGGAAAAAGACCTGCTTGTTGTCGGCGATTCGTCGGAAAATGGGCGGCAGCGCGTACTTCGAGGCGGCCAACGCGGCGACGGTGATGATCGCGACGAGCGTGAGGACGATCGCCAGCGTCGTCCCGACCTCGGTGGCACTCTCGGGGCGACCCGCTGCCAACACGGCCAGCAGGATGACGACCACGACGTCCTGGACCAGCAGGATACCGACGTCGATCTTGCCGTGGAGCGTGGTCGTCTCGCCGAGGTCGGTGAGCATCTTGACCACGACCGCAGTAGAGCTGTACATCACCGCCAGACCGATGATGATCGACTCCATCGTGGTGAAGCCAAGCGCCAGCGAGATGCCGGTGCCGACTGCGGCGACGGCAGCCATCTGGGGGAGCGAGATCTTGACGATCGGCGCGAGGATGTGTTTGATCTCGGAGATACGCATCTTGATGCCCAGCAGGAACAACAAGAACGCAAGTCCTAGCTCCGAGAGCGTTTCGGTGAGTTCGGTGACCTCGACGATCCCGAGGACGACCGGCCCGATGATCACACCTGCGAGGATGTACGCGATGATCGTCGGCTGGCCGGTCTGCTTGGCGAGAAAACCGGCGATGGTTGCAGCGAGAAGGATGATCGCGAGATCGAGCGAGAGTGCGACTTCCGAAATCATACAGAGTGCGAATTCGTTCGCACAATCTTTGCTTAGTACTTTCGGATAGCAGTATTACTGAGAGCCCCCCCCCATTGTGGAACGTGGCAAAAATCATCGGAGCCACTGGATCAGTGCACACCCGATCGGCGAGCCCGACGTACAGTCCGGCCGCGCGGACTGCGCCACCGGATTCCCGACACCACACCCTGGAGTGTGCCAGCGATCGAGTCGACAGCTGAGTGAGCCCTTTCCCGCCCGCTACGGACTGTCACGATCGTGGAACATCTGTCAGAAGGGATAGCTTCAAACCGTTCGAGGTCCCTCACACGACTATGTCACAGGCGGTCGTCTTCGACCTCGACTACACGCTCGCTGTCCCACGACAGGATCGGGCGACGATCCTCTCGGAGGCTGCGGCCGCTGCCGGCGCACCCGAACTGTCCCGAAGCGACTATCTCGCGGCCCACCGCCGAAACCTCACCCAGGAGACCAGAGAACCGATTTTCGAGGAACTGCTCGCCGAGCGGAACACCGACGCCGATCCGGCGGAGCTCGCCCGCACGTACCGCGAGACGATCGCGGCCTCGCTCGAACCGCTGCCGGGCGTCGAGGAGATGCTCGATCGGCTCCGAGCGGAGTATCGCGTTGGCTTGCTGACGAACGGCCCCGTCCGCGCCCAGCGAGACAAGCTGTCGACGCTTGGCTGGGAGAACGCATTCGACGCCGCCCTCGTCACTGGCGAACTCGCGGCTGGCAAGCCGGATCGTCGGGCGTTCGAGGCGATCATCGACGAACTCGACGTCGATCCGGCAGATGCGATCTACATCGGTGACGAGGTCGAGGCGGACGTCTACGGCGCGACAAACGCCGGATTGCAGGCGATCCAGGTGCTGCAATCGGACGGCCCCGACCCCGACTCGCGTGCGATGGCCCACGTCGAACAGGCCGATGTTGCGACGGCCGTGCCACGGATCCTTGACTCGATGGAACAGAACATGTAGCAACAGCTTTGCAGCCGACTCCCGCTGGAACTCACGTCGGTGCGCTCGATCGCACCACTACTTTGCAGCCGACTCCCGATCGAGTACCGATCGCACCACCGCCTGGACAACGTCGGAGGCACCTTTGACCTCGGCACCGCTCTCGACGAACACGAGTGTGCGTGGTGGCTCGCTCGCTTTCGGTCTGACGCGTAACGCCGCCGTTTCAGCTTCTGCCGCCGCCGCGTCCTGTCCCGCCTCGAACTCGAGGTGTGCACGCTCCTCGTGGACGAACGCACGAGCGAGGCGTGTCCGATCGGCTGTCTCGTCCCCGTCGTTGGTTTCGTCCCCGTCGTTGGTTTCGTCCCCGTCGTTGGTTTCGTCCCCATCATTGGTTTCGTCCCCATCGTTGCGGACGACCACATCGTACGCTCGTGCCCCCTCGACCGTCGGCTCGACGTCCCGATCGGCGTTGGTGACAGCAACCCGATCGAGCACGCCGTCGTCGCGACCGTCGAGTTCCGACGCGAGCAGCTGTGCGATCCGGCGGCCGTTGCGAACCCGTTTCTCGACCATACCGATCGATCGGGCCGGCAGGCTCTAACCCCCTTCGATCACCGATGGTCGATCGCGACGCGAGTCGTCTGGTGGGAATCAGCTGTCGTCGGTCAGCGCCGATCTGGCGATCGGGACGAGTTCGTCGACGTCGATCCCTTCACGGCGCGCGTAGACGACAGCGGCGGTCTCGATCGTCACGCCGAGTTCGCGCTGGAGCGTGTTGATCGAGCCGACGGCGACTTGCTTCTCGACGCCCTCGGCGACGAGCGCATCGAGGACCCGCTCGAAGGCCGACCGTTCCTGGAGCAGGTCGGTGTCGGGGACGAACTCGTCGGGCACCGTCACCTCGCTGGGTTCGAAGGCGAGTTCCAGTCCGTCGCCGTCGCGATCGAGCAACGACTCCCGGGTCGCGATGTCGATCAGTCGCTGTGCTTGATCGGGGGAGAACCAGTCCCGATCGAGCGAGAGCGCCACGACGAACTCGTTCTCCCGGAGGCGGCGGGTGCCGTTCTGGGCGAACGGGGCGGCGACAGCGATGCGCAGACTCATGGGGCACGACTCTCGTGAGGGGCAAAATAACGGTAGCGGTTCCGATCGAGCGTGGCCTCGGTCTCAGTCCGATGCCCGCCCGCCGCTGCCGTTCCGATCGGCCCGCGATGGCGGCGGAAACTCCGTCGCCTCGGTCGGTTTGGGTGGCTCCGGAAGGACACAGCGGTCTGCTTCGCGGTTGACGTGTTCGTACTGGGTCGGCGCGTTCGCAAGCGGGTGTGCCGGGTTCTGGTCGCTGTCGATCCGGGCGGCGCGGATCTCCGCGAACGTGCTGAGTCGGGCCTGGATACCACGCCAATGATACCGTGTCGCAGACGGGACCGAGATCTGTCGTGGCGGCGTCCGATCCGGATGACTTGCCGCGAGGACGACGTTGTTGACGTTGCTGGCGAGCGTGTCGTGGTCGATCAGGACGCCGACACTCGCCTCTCGTGGCGCGCGAGCAGCGAGGACGTCGAGTCCGAGATGGAGCGCCCGATACTCGGCGACGTTGTTGTCCGGCGGCGTATCCGTCGTTGCAACGCGTGCGACGCGAGTGCCGTCGCGCGTTTCGATCACTGCGCCCAGTCCGCCGCCCGACTCCCGGAACGACCCATCGGTAGCGACGTAGAAATCACGGTGGTGGGTGCGGGGAGGGTGGGCAATGTGCGGCGTGGGCGACTCGTCGAACAAGTCCCGCAAGGCGGGCCGGCCGTGAGCGGCCATACACGAGATATGTGACCAACCTATCTTAATGTTGTGGGTGGTATTTCACCCGGATCGTCCATCTCTGGTCGCGCTGAGTGTATAGTACCACAAACATTTATACGTCCATTCTTTGTGAGTACATGTGTCATGAAGGGTGTCAATACGGCACACGTCGATCGACGAACGCTACTCAAACTGACCGGTGGTGGTGGGGTCTCCGCCGCGCTTGGTGCACTGGCCGGCTGTCTGAGCGATCCAGACGATGATGGCGATGACCTCGACTTGGACTCGCTGACGATCACCCAGGGAGAGTTCCCGGACGTCGAGGACCCAAACGACCACATCACGGGCCCGTATTTCAACGTCTACGATCACGTCTACGAACCGTTGTTCGACGTCACACCGGGTGAAGAGCCCGACTCACGAGTCGTCGAAGACTGGGACCACAGTGGGGACGGAACGGTTGAACTCTCCATTCAGGAGGGGATCACCTTCCACCAGGGCCAGGAGTTGACCGCAGACGACATCGTCTTTACGCTCGAACGGCAGATCGATCCCGAGATCCCCCCAGCTTCCGATCAGGTTGCCGGCCTTGGGTCGATCGAGGGTGCAGAGGCGATCGACGACACGACGGTCGAACTCTCCTACAGCGGCGCGCCACAGCTCGCGGAGTTCGAGTTCGGGAACTACCTGCGAGCGGTAAGCGAGGAGTGGTACGAGAACGATGCCCCGACCGTCGACGGCGTTATTTCGGGCGACGACGCAGAGGCGTTCAACGGGACGGGGCCGTTCGAGGTCGTCGAGTACAACCCAGGCCAGAACCGAATCGTCATGGAACCGTTCGACGACTACTGGGGGGAGACACCAGACGTGAGCGAGGTGGTTTTCGAAGGCGAGACCGACGATTCCGGTCGGGTAAGTTCCCTGGTCTCCGACGAGACCGACCTCATCGACAACGTGCTTCCCGACGACGTCGGCGAGATCGATGCGGACGGCAACGACGTCCGAATCGAGGACGTCACCTCGTTCCGAAACATCTTCCTGCCGATGAAAAACGAAGTCGAACCGTTCGACAGCCAGGAGTTCCGGCAGGCGATGAACTACGCGGTCGACAACCAGGAGATCATCGACGAGATTCTGAGCGGCTTTGGCGAACCGATGAGTCAGCCGACGCCACCAGGTGTCAACGGCTACAACCCGGATCTCGATCCGTACCCCCACGATCTAGAGCAGGCAGAAGAACTCGTCGAAGCGGCCGGCTACACCGAAGACGATCCGGCCGAGATTACCCTCACTGCCCCCGAAGGGCGGTATCTCAACGATGCAGATGTCGGCCGGCGGGCCGCCGATCAGATCGACCAGTTGCCAAACGTCGAGTGTGACGTCGAAACCGTCCCCTTCGACGTCGTTTCGGACGCCAACTCGGCCGGCCCGGACGACGAGGAGATTCCGTTCTTCCTGATCGGGTGGGGCGTCATTACCGGTGACGCAGACTACGGCATGTTCGGGTTCTTCCACGAGGACGGCGGTGTCCAGAGTTACAGCGACCAGGAGTTACAGGACGAACTCGAAGCCACACAGGTCGAAGAAGACCCCGAAACCAGAGAACAGATGCTCCAGGATGTCAACGAAATGGCCCGCGAGCGCGCCCCGTGGGTCTTCTTGCACCTCCAGGAGAGCATCTACGGTCTCGACGAAGATATCGAGTGGGACGCCCGCGAAGACGAGAGTATCTTCGTCTGGGAGATGAACTGATCTCCGAGGGCAGTCGCCCCACAGCCGATTTACGGAGCGCTCTCACCGGGGCTTCCCGATCGTAAGCCGTCTCACTGGAGCCGATCGCGTCTCCGCACGCTCACCCTGACAACCGGCCTGCAACCACTCTGACAACCGACTCGCAACCACGAGCAATTCAGCACGAACGATACACACAGCACATGTCTCTCGGCAAATTTCTGGCCCGCCGACTCCTCCAGGGGATCTTCGTTATCTGGGGCGTCGTCACGATCATGTTCGCCCTCCGGGCGCTCTCTCCCGGCGATCCAGTTAATCTGATCGCCGGAGAGGTGCCCGATCAGGCGACGCGCGATCAGATTCGACAGGACCTCGGACTCGACCAGCCGCTGTACGTCCAGTACGCCGACTATCTGGGCGATCTGTTGACTGGTAGTCTGGGCTACTCGTACAACCAGCGACGAGCCGTTTCGGATATCGTCGCCCAGCACTTCGCTGCGACCGTCGAACTCGCCCTCGCGGCGACGATCATCGCAATCATCATCGCGATCCCACTCGGGGTCGTCAGCGCGACCCGGCGCAACGAGCCCGCAGACTACGGCGCGACGCTCGGCTCGCTCGTCGGCATCAGTACGCCGAACTTCTGGCTCGGGCTCATGTTGATCCTGTTGCTCGCCGAACAGATCGGCCTGTTTCCGACCTCCGGCCGGGGCGTCGCGTTCCACGAGGCAATGATTACGCTCGCGACCACCGGCTACGTCGGCGACGTCTTGTTGTGGCTCAGCTACATCATCCTCCCAGCAGTCACCCTTGGAACGTACTTTACGGCGCTGATCACGCGCCTGACTCGCAGCGGGATGATCGACGAACTCGGGAAACCGTACGTGACCGCCACGCGCGCAAAGGGGCTCCCGGAAACGCTCGTTCGGTACAAACACGTGCTTCGGAACACACTGATTCCGATCGTCACGGTACTCGGACTCCAGCTTGGGACCCTGATGGGCGGTGCCGTCATCACCGAAGAAGTGTTCAACTGGCCCGGTCTCGGCCAGACGTTTATCGGGGCGCTCAGAAACGGTGACTGGCCGGTCGTCCAGGGAATCGTCCTCTTCATCGCGATCGCGTTCGTGGTGATCAATATTTTCGTCGACGCCCTCTACGCGCGCCTGGACCCACAGGTGGTCGACGAATGATCTCCGATCGACTCAAATCGAGCTTGCGATCTGAGTTTCGCCAGAGTGTGATGGCCAAACTCGGTGTCGCGATCCTCATTGTCATCTTGCTGATGGGAATTTTCGCCCCGGTGCTGGCGACACATAATCCCACCACACAGGGGTACACCGACGAGAATGGGGCCTCGTATCCACCCGTCGGGATGGACTACAACACGACCGTCGCCGAAGACGGCGAGCGAGTGAGCCACACGGTCTACGGCACGAGCGACCACATCCTCGGGACGAACAATCTCGGACAGGACATCTACTCGCGATTTCTGTATGGAGCGCGGACATCGCTACTCGTCGGCGTCTCCGGCTCGCTGCTTGCGGCCCTGATCGGCGTCCCCATCGGGCTGACCGCGGGCTACTTCGGTGGCCGGGTTGACGACGGACTCATGCGAGTCGCAGACGTCATGCTGGCGTTTCCGGCGCTCGTCCTTGCGCTCGCGTTGATGGGGTCGCTCGGTCGCGGGACGATCGGCATCCCCGATCCGATCGTACTGGCCGGCTTTGCAGACGGGATGCCCGAACGAATGACGTTCCCCGGAATGGTGGCGGTGGTGGTTGCGCTCGTCACCTGGGTCTGGTTCGCCCGCGTCGCCCGCGGTGAAGCGATCGCGATCCGAAACGAAGCGTACGTCAAAGCCGCCCGATCGGTCGGCGCGAGCAACCGGACCATCCTGTTGCGCCATGTCCTGCCAAACAGTCTGACGCCGATTATCGTCCTCGGGACGATCCAGGTCGCGGCGATCATTATCCTAGAGAGTGCACTCTCGTTTCTTGGCTTCTCAGGAACAACGCTCTCGTGGGGCTTCGAGATTCAAAACGGGCAAGATAGGCTGCGCACACAGTGGTGGGTCGCGACCATTCCGGGTATTGGGATCGTGCTGTCGGTGGTGGGAATCAATTTGCTAGGCGACTGGCTACGGGACGCGCTCGATCCGAACATCGAGGGCGAAGGCGGTGGAGGTGCTGGCTAACATGACACGAGAACTCCTTTCGGTCAACGGACTGCGGACCCGATTTCACACCGACGAGGGACAGATAAACGCCGTCAATGGCGTCGACCTACGGATCGACCGCGGCGAGACCTACGGCATCGTCGGCGAGAGCGGCAGCGGTAAAAGCGTTACCGCTCGCTCGATCATGGACCTGATCGAACACCCCGGTGAAATCACGGCTGGCGAGATCTGGTATCGGGAACCGGAGCTTGCCGACGCGATCGGCGACGACCATCCCGACGCCGTCGACGGCGATCGTATCGATCTACAGCGGGTGCCACCCGACGTTCGCCGATCGCTCCGGGGAACGAGCCTGAGTATGATCTTCCAGGATCCCCAGAGCAGTTTCAACCCGGGTATCAGCGTCGGCGAGCAACTCGCTGAAGCCGTCGAGGTCCAACGGCGGGCAAGCGCGACCCCGCGATCGACGCGGGCCCGATCACAGCGGTACACGCTCGGATCGATGGCGCTCGGACAGCTGTTACCCTCACGGCGGTACGTGAGCCCCGACAGCCGGGAGCGGGCGATCGAACTGCTCGAACTGGTCGGCATCCCCGACCCGGTCGAACGGGCCGAGGAGTATCCACACGAGTACTCCGGCGGGATGCTCCAGCGGGCGATGATCGCCCAGGCGCTTGCGGGCGAGCCAGACATCCTGATCGCCGACGAGCCAACGACTGCCCTGGACGTGACGATCCAGGCCCAGATTCTGGATCTCCTCGACGATCTCAAAGCCGAGACTGGCATGACGATCCTGCTCATCACCCACAACCTCGGCGTCATTGCGCGGATGTGCGATCGAGTCGGCGTGATGTACGCCGGTGAAATCGTCGAACACGGAACCCTTGAGGACGTATTCGAAGCGAGCGTCCACCCCTATACAGCCGGGCTTTTGGGCTCGGTTCCCGCGCTCGAAGGGACCGCCGACAGGCTCCAGCCGGTTCGTGGTAACGTCCCGAGCCTGCTCGACCACGAACTGAGGGATGGCTGTCAGTTTGCCGATCGGTGCCCGAAGGCGATGGATGCGTGTCTCGAGCATTCCCAGGAACTCGACGTCCCGGGAAGCGAGGGACACAGGGTCCGATGCGTGCTCGCGGAGACGGCCTACGACGAGTCACGGGCGATCGCCGAGGACCACTTCGAGGAGTCGACGCAAGCCCCGGCAACCGGCGCCGATCGTGATCGCCCCGACGACGACAGCCGCCCGCAACGAACGGGAGAGCCGATCGACAGCACCGGGGGCGATCGGCAATGAGCGCCGACGACTCCGGCGAGGCGCTCGTCCGCGTCGACGACCTCGAAAAGTACTTCTGGGAGAACGATTCGGTTCTCGATCGGCTGTTCGGAACGGAGTCGGTCCCCGTCCGAGCCGTCGACGGGGTGAGCTTCGAGATCCATGCCGGAGAAACGCTGGGACTGGTCGGTGAATCCGGCTGTGGCAAGTCGACGGCCGGTGAGACGCTGCTCCGACTCCAGGAGCCAACCGGTGGCCGCGTCGAGTTCGACGGCCGCGACGTCTCCGAGATGAGCCGCGACGAACGCACCGCGTTCCGTCGGGACGCACAGGTCGTCTTTCAGGACCCCTTCTCGAGTCTCGATCCCCGGATGACGATCGGCGAAACCGTCAGACAGCCCCTCGACGTCCACGACATCGGGACCGACAGCGAGCGACGCACGCGCGTCGTGGATCTTCTCGAACGGGTCGGGCTCTCGGCCGACCAGCTCGATCGCTACCCCCACGAGTTCTCCGGTGGCCAGCGCCAGCGGATCGGGATCGCCCGCGCGCTGGCCCTAGAGCCCGAGTTCATCGTTCTCGACGAGCCGACCTCGGCGCTCGACGTCTCGGTCCAGGCACAGGTGTTGAACCTGCTCGCCGATCTGCAAGCAGAGTTCGATCTCACGTATCTGTTGATCAGCCACGATCTCTCCGTCGTTCGTCACGTCTGTGATCGGGTCGCCGTCATGTATCTCGGCGAGCTCGTCGAGATCGCTCCCGTCGAGACCCTGTTCGCAGAGCCGGCCCATCCCTACACCCGGGCGCTCCTCGAGAGCGTCCCCCGGGTCAGGACCGACGAACGCGATCGAGAGCGCAAGACGCTCTCGGGTGACGTCCCCTCACCGCGTGATCCGCCGTCGGGCTGTCGGTTCCGGACGCGGTGTCCGCAGGTGATCCCACCGGACGACCTCGAGATCGACCAGGCGTGTTACCGCGACCTGATGACGCTCCGGCAGCGGATCGAAAACGAAACCGTCTCGCTCGCATCGGTCGGCGAGGACGGCCAGTTCACCGTCGACGAGGCGGATGGCGTCCCGGAGGAGAAAATCGACGAGTTCGTCGCGACACTGCGGGCTCGACTCCTCGATCGAGAGCTCCCGCCACCCCACGATGCAATCGTCGAGACGGCACTCACCGACCTCGCGCGTGGGAACTGGGACGATGCTGCCAGGACGCTCGAAGACGCCTACGAGAGCGTCTGTGAGCGTGCCACCCCAGAACTCGGCTCCGGGCAACAGCCAGCCGCGTGTCATCTGACCGGTTCGACCGAGATCGACCACGGAACCGACCGCCAGCAGTGAACCGATCGACGCTTCATACGGACAGTTGTAGTCAATTACCGCCGATCGCCAAGGCGGGTCGGCGATCGGCGATTAATAGTTACAACGATCCGTATCAGTGGACCGTCCGGAGCGTCGTCCCTCGCGGTCGATCGGGACGGCGATCGAAGCGCACCCAATCTGTTTAGGCAGTGGGTGTATTACCGATGGGGTCCTGTGAGCCGGTATGAGCCAGTCAAAGGCCTCTCGGATGGAGGCTGCGTGTTCCCTGCTCGCTGAATCGGAGCGTCGCTTCCTCCTTTATCAACTGGCTGAAGCCGGGTCGGCGACCCTCGATGACCTCATGCACCAGATCCTCGTCTGGGAACAGGACGGATCGTCGGCTGCCGTCGACAGCGAACGCAAACAGCGCTGTTACATCGCGATGGTCCACAACCACCTTCCACGGCTCGCAGACCACGATATCGTCGAGTACGATCTGCGAAGCGGCGACGTCGTCCTGTCGTCGGGGTTCGAGGACATTCGACCCCTGCTGGACCAGTTCAGACAGACCGAGGAGGAACACGAGATCCGGCAGCTCCCACCGTTGTAACTGGCAGGGCACCAAGCGGTGGTGGTTCGCCGACACTCGAATCAAAACGTATAGCATCCGGCTCCGGCGACCACAACTGTGAGCCGGTATCGAACGCTTGGGCTGTTCCTTGCGCTTGCTGCGATCTGGGGATCGGCATTCGTCGCGATCAGTGCCGGGCTGGCCCACTTCCCCCCGGTGTTGTTTGCAGCGTTGCGCTACGACATTGCGGGACTGGGTATGCTCGTGTACGCGGCTTACGCCGTCGACCACTGGCGACCGTCCGGTCACGACGAGTGGGCCATCGTCGCCGTCGGTGCCGTCTTTCTCATTGGAGCCTACCACACCTTTCTCTTCGTTGGCCAACAGAACACGACGGCGGCCGCGGCGGCGATCCTCGTGAGCCTCTCGCCGGTGCTGACAACCGGGTTCGCACGACTGTTGGCCCCGAGCGATGCGCTCTCCGTGGTCGGGATCGTCGGCGTCCTCGTGGGGCTGGTCGGGGTCGGCGTAATCGCCCAGCCCGATCCGTCGAACCTGCTGGCGACGGACGTCGTTGCGAAAATTCTTGTCTTCTGTGCGGCGGCGTCGTTCGCGCTTGGAAGCGTCCTCACCCGCCGGATCGACACCTCGTTGCCGATCGAGACGATGGAAGCGTGGTCGATGCTCGGTGGGGCCGTGCTCATGCATCTGGTGAGTCTCGCCCTCGGCGAACCGATCGAGCCGGCGACCTGGACCCACCCGGAGGCGATCGGTGCACTCGCCTATCTCGCGATCGCTGCCAGCGCGATCGGCTTTCTGCTCTACTTCGATCTGCTCGATCGGCTCGGGGCCGTCGAAATCAACATGGTGTCGTACGTCGCGCCGGTGGTTGCGGCGGTCGTCGGCTGGCTCTATCTCGGGGAGGTCGTCGACGCGACGACGCTGGTCGGCTTTGGCCTCATCGCCGCCGGTTTCGTGTTGGTCAAGCGACAGGCGCTCCGGGAGGAGTTTGGCTACGTTCGCCGCCACCACCTCGAAGACTGACCGGCCGGGAATCGAGCGAAACGCCAGACACCCTACCGTCTGTGTGCGTGCCCGATGTAGAGCGCGATGAGATTGATCCCGAGCAAGACAAGAAAGATCGTCGTCACCCGCGAGGACGAAAGGCCGTTCGCAAGGACGGGAAGATACAAAAACGGCAGGACGATCGCCACCCAGAACCCGGTCTTTCGGATGGTGGGCGCCAGTGAGGGGGCGACTGCTTCGAGCGATCCGGTCTCGTGAGAGCCATCGCTCGACTCGTCTCCGCCCGCCGATTGCTGGTCGTGAGTGGGAGGGGAGTTCGGCATACGGTAAGTGATATGTTCGCGGTGTCGGCTGATGGCCACATATATTGCCCCGACCGTTTCGAAGGTATGGTATATGTTCACACGAATAAAGCGGTCACTGAACTCTGAACGGGAGCGACAGTTCGGACCGGGAGATCACCGGTCTGATACGGACAGTTGTAGTCAATTATCGCCGATCGCCAAGGCGGGTCGGCGATCGGCGGTAACTAGTTACAACGATCCGTATGACGGGGCGATGGCTGCTGTTGGCGGTCCCTTCCGTCCGCACACACCGTGTAGACAGTCGTTACCACGGCACTATCTGGTCGGGCGCTGACCGACGGCGTAGGCGCCATCGGAGCGAAATCACGGCTTACAGGCCCGAAAGAGCGATCGCTCGGCACTGATCGAGACTGCAGAAAAGACACATCACCTGCACACCGGCCGTGGACGCGGCCGGGGAGCGTCGACTACTGGAAGCCGATCCGACTGCCACGCCGGCCGGTCGGGTCTGGACCGGCCGACCCACCCTTGAATTCCTCTTCGATCCGCTCGTAGTACTCGAGGATGTCGTCCGTGATCGTCGGGCGGACGTTCTCCATCGCCCTTCGGAAGTGGCGCATCTCGACGAGATCGGCTTCGTGGTCGTCACGTAGCGCCTCAATCGCCGACTCGCGGGCGATCGATTCGAGGTCGCTGCCGACGTAGCCGTCCGTGATCTCGGCAATCTCGGTCAGGTTGACGTCGGCCGCCATGGGCGTGTCCTCGGTGTGGATGTCGAGGATCCGCTCGCGACCCTCCATATCCGGTTCGCCGATCATGACGAGTCGATCGAACCGTCCCGATCGCAGGAGTGCGGGATCGATCATGTCCGGGCGGTTCGTTGCGCCGATGACCATCACGTTCTCCATCTCTTCTAACCCGTCGAGTTCGGTCAGCAGCTGGTTGACGACCCGCTCGGAGACGTTCGAGCCGGTGTCACCGCCGCGGCCGGGCGCGAGCGCGTCGAGTTCGTCGAAGAAGATCACCGTCGGGGAGACCTGCCGCGCCTTGCGGAAGGTCTGCCGGATGGCCTTCTCGGACTCGCCGACCCACTTCGAGAGTAGCTGCGGGCCACGCACCGAGATGAAGTTGGCGTTGGTTTCGTTCGCGACGGCTTTTGCCATCAGCGTCTTCCCGGTCCCCGGCGGGCCGTACAGGAGGACGCCAGCCGGCGGATCGATCCCCAGCCGCTGGAACCGTTCGGGGTTGTTCAGCGGCCACTCGACTGACTCTTTGACCTTCTCTTTGGCCGAATGAAGGCCACCGACGTCGTCCCAGGAGATCTTCGGTAACTCGACTAACACCTCCCGCATCGCCGACGGCTCGACCTCGTTGAGTGCGCCACGGAAGTCCTGGCGTTTGACGATCATCCGATCGATCAGGCTCGGCGGGATATCCTCCTCGTCGAGATCGATCTCGGGGAGGTATCGGCGCAGGGCCTTCATCGCCGCCTCCTTGGTCAGACTCTCGATGTCCGCACCGACGAACCCGTGGGTCTCGTCGGCCAGATGTGGGAGGTTGACGTCGTCCGAAAGCGGCATCCCACGGGTGTGGATCTGGAGGATCTCCTCACGACCCACCTCGTCCGGCACGCCGATCTCGATCTCGCGATCGAACCGGCCCGGCCGGCGCAGCGCAGGATCGACGCTGTCGACCCGGTTGGTCGCCGCGATAACGATTACTTGGCCGCGAGCCTCGAGCCCGTCCATCATCGTCAGCAGTTGTGCGACGACACGGCGCTCGACCTCGCCGGTTACGTCTTCGCGCTTGGGCGCGATCGAGTCGAGTTCGTCGATGAAGATGATCGACGGCGACTCCTCGCTTGCGTCCTCGAAGATTTCCCGGAGCTGCTGTTCGCTTTCCCCGTAGTACTTCGAGATGATCTCCGGGCCGGCGATAGAGAAGAAACTCGCCGACGTCTCGTTGGCGACGGCTTTTGCGAGCAGCGTTTTCCCGGTGCCCGGTGGCCCGTGGAGGAGGACACCCTGTGGCGGCTCGATCCCCAGTTTCTTGAAGATCTGTGGGTGTTTCATCGGGAGTTCGACCATCTCCCGGACCCGCTGGATCTCGCCCTGTAAGCCGCCGATATCCTCGTAGGTGATCCCGCCTCCGGTCTTCTCGAAGCCGCTGATCGGCTCCTCACGGAGTTCGACGTCGGTGTCTTCGGTGATGAGGACCACCCCTTCGGGTTCGGTCTCGACGGCGATCAGCGGGATTGCCTGGCCCGGCGATCGCATGAAGGGATGGTTCGTCGAACTCATTACGGGGACGATGTCGCGGCCGACGACCGGCCGTTTTAAGATCTGGCGTTTGACCATGCCAGCGGCGTCCGAGCCGAACTGCACCGACGCCTCTTCGGGCGGTGCGAGCGTCAGCGAGTCGGCTTTCGTCGCCTCGGCTTTCCGGATGGTGACTCGCTCACCGATGCCGACGTCGGCGTTCTGGCGGGTGAAACCGTCGATACGGACGGTGTCGGTGTTCCAGTCCTGCCGGTCTGCACGCCACACCTTCGCGGCAGTGGTGTCTGCGCCTTCGATTTCGATGATGTCGCCCGGACTCAGCTTTAAATGCAACAGCGTGTCCGGGTCGAGTCGGGCGATACCACGACCCGAGTCGTTCGGGTATGCCTTCGCAACCTCCAGTTGAACTTCATTCAT
>SL_4KL_010_BRINEDRAFT_10000647_pt1 | contig 18197 bp, 15 predicted proteins | sample SodLak_010_BRINE_2_FD_10664 | JGI IMG/M metagenome (IMG submission 10664)
TGGCCCCAAAAAATGGCGCGCGCGATTGGCCTTGGCCCCCCACTCACACAACTCAGGCCAATTTTTCATTTTGTATGTATATATCCTTTGTCACTTCGTATCCTTGTCTGCTCAACGTCCTCGTGTTATAACGCGCCTATGGACATGTCGAAGCACAAACCGCCGGAGCCGGTGCCGGCCAAGCCTGCTAATTGGTTGCAGGAGTTGGCTTACGACATTGCGCTGGAGTACCACCCGCCAGATGAGCTGCGGGCCAAGTACGATTTGGCCGAGGAAGACTTCGAGCGGGTGTGCAACTCCGTACCCGTGCGCCGGGCGGTGGCCAGTTACAAGCGGATGATCGACGAGGAGACCACGCAGGCCCGGTTGAAAACTAAGCGGCTGGCTTCGACGTTGATTGAGGAGGTCGGCGCGATTGCGCTTGACCGCACACTTGACCCGGCAGTGCGCCTGCGGGCTATCGAAGATGTGTGCAAGTATGCTGAACTGGAGAAACCGTCCAAGCAGGACGACGCGGCGGCGAACGCTGCACCGTTTATGATTAACATCCAGGTCAATACATGAGCGATGAGCCTGAGAACGGCATAAACTACAAACCCTCGTCCATTGCCGAGCAGATGATGGCCTCGGACGCAGTGGTGCGAGGGCTAATGGGGCCGCTGGGTTCTGGAAAGTCAGTGGCGTGTGCCATGGAGCTGGTGCGACGTGCGTGCATGCAGCAGCCTGACAAAAAAGGCGTGCGCAAAACCCGCTTTGCTATTATCCGTAACACCGTGCGGATGTTGAAAGACACGACGATCAAGACCGTGCACGACTGGCTGCCGCCGGGGCTTGCCGGGCGGTGGTACGCAACGACCAATACCTTTTTGCTTCAGTTTCCTTTGGCCGATGGCACAACGGTCGAAAGTGAATGGATGTTTCGCCCGCTGGAGTCTTCAGAAGACGTGCGCAACCTGCTGTCGCTTGAACTGACCGGCGCGTGGGTCAACGAGTACCGCGAGGTTAACCCGGATATCTTTATCAACCTGTTGGGTCGTATCGGTCGGTATCCGAAGCAGGGCGACGCCCCGCCGAGCTGGGTGGGGGTAATAATGGACACGAACCCGCCAGCCATGGGCACCTTTTGGCACAAGTTGTTCGAGTCCGACGAACACGACGCCAACCTAGCCGAGTACGCCAAAACATTTGGACGCGAGGTAAAGCAGTTGTTCCGCCAGCCCTCGGGCATGGCCGAGAACGCCGAGAACAAAGAGCACCTCCCGGATGGTTACTACGAGCTGTTGCTGGCGTCGGGGCGGGACGAGGACTGGCTCAATGTGCATGTGCATGGTGAGTACGGCATTCGCCGCGATGGCCTGCCGGTGTTTCCGCAGTTCAACATCCAGGTTCACAAGTCTCCTACTACTCTAGAGGCGAGCGTTAGCCACCCACTGTCTATTGGCGTTGACTTCGGTTTGACTCCTGCCGCGGTCATGTTTCAGCAAAATGCGTTGGGGCAGTGGGTGGTTTTTTCTGAGCTGGTGAGTCAGAACATGGGCATCGAGGAGTTTGCGCAGAAGTTGAAACGCTACTTGCGCACCCGGTTCCCCGAGAACAACCGCTACGACATGTGGTGCGACCCGGCGGGGAACCAACGCAACCAAGTAAGTGCGGTGACTCCGTTTGAGGTGCTCCGCAAAGAAGGTTTTACGCCGCGGGCCGGGCCGAGTGATCTTGAGACGCGGCTGGGGTCGGTTCGGCGTCCCCTTAGTCGGATGGTGGAAGGGCAGCCTGGGATGGTAATTAACCCAGAATGTGTGACGCTGCTTGAAGGTTTTATGGGCGGGTACAAATACACCACGCAGGATAAAACCGGGGAGCCTCGGGACGTGCCGGACAAAACTTTCGAGTCNCATGTTCACGATGCGTTGCAGCATGGGCTGGTGGTTTACGAAGGGCCGCAGCTGGCGGGCAAAGCTGCGCGGCGGTGGGGGCAAGGCCGCACCAGCAAGCCAATTAAGGCGAAAGGATGGTCAGCATGGACGGCGGCGTGAACAATTTGCCGAGTGATAATTGGCGGGCAGATTGGGAGAAGTGCCAGCCGTACATAGAAGATGCGCTGGAGCATAGTCCGGCGGATGACAACATTTACGACGTGCTTAGTGTACTGGAGCGCGGGGCCGGGTGGCTCTGGCCGAGAGCATACAGTGCCGGGGTAACCCTGTTAGAGGGGGACGTTTACACAATTTGGCTGTACGGCGGGAGTCTTGAAGATGCCGAAACGATGCTTAAAAACATGGTTGGGCATGCGACTAGACTCAAAGCAAGTAAGGTTGTAGTGTACGGTCGCAAAGGGTGGGCTCGTAAGTTGTTGCCCGAGCATGGCTTCCAAACAGCCTACGTTATTATGGAAAAGCCGTTGAGGTAACAGTCATGAGTGGAGCTGTACGGTCAATAAGCGGAAGAGTCCGAAGTGCTGGTCGAAGCGTGCGCCGCGGCCTCGGCCTACCCGTCCAAAGCGATACACGGGCCGCAGAGCGTAGGGCGCAGCAAGCTGCAGATCGACGGGCTGCTCAGGCTCGACAGGCAGCCGCTGAAAGACAGCGGGCCGCGGAAGCAGCCGCCGCTGAACGTGCGCGGGCAGCGCAGGAAGCCGCAGATAGGCGCGCAGCGGAACAGGCGGCTAGCGAGCAAGCGGAACGTGAGCGGCTGCAGGAAGTTGCTACTAGGGAGCAGGCGCAGCAGGAGCAAGAAGACGAGCGCCGTCAGACTTCTCGTCGCCGTAGGATCGCTGCTGCAACTACAGACTCTAGTTCGTTGTTTGACGTACTGGGCGGTGGTCAGACTGCGGCGCGCCGAAGCACTCTGGGATAAGGGTTTGTTATGACGGCTCGTGAAGTTATTTCCGAAGCGGAAGCTATGTTCAACGAGCGCGTTGAGTATGAGGCTCTGTGGGAGACTGCCTACAAATACATTGCGCCTGAGCGGGCGTTGATCTATTCGCGAAACAAACGCACCCCTAGCGAAATTCAGGACGAGGTGTTTGATTCTACCGCTATCGACTCTGCAGAGCGGCTGAACAACCTTTTGATTTCTGGCCTGACGCCACCTTGGCAGAAGTGGATGCGCTTGGTGCCTGGTAGCACGATTGCTGATGACGCGGAACGAGAGCAAATTCGGCCTGCGCTTATGCAGATCGAAGACTTGATGTTCACTTTGCTGTCTCGCAGTAATTTTTACCAAGAAATTCAGCCAAGCATGCTGGATCGGATAGTTGGGGGCACTCATGGCATCATGATTACCCCCGATGTAGAGCAGCGGCGTATTCGTTTTAAGTCTGTGCCGCTTGGAGAACTGGCAATTCGCGAAGATGATAGCGGGCAAGTTGTAACGGTAGCGCGGAAGTACAAGCTGAGCATTAAGCAGCTAGTTATGAAGTACCGCAACCGCGTGCCCCAAGAGCTTCGTCAAGTTGACTCGTCGAAGCAGAACACTGTTGACCAAGAGTTGTTTGCTTACAACGATCGTTTGGCGTCGGGGTTGTGGCGATATGTTGTCGTCCACAAAGCCAAGAACACAATCCTTGAAGAGCAGACGACAGAATACCCCCGTATTTTTGTTTCTCGGTGGTCTAAAGTGCCCGGTAGTGTGTATGGCCGAGGGCCGGGGCTTCGGGCGTTGTCTGACGTTCGCGCACTAAACAAAGTCAAAGAGCTGCAGTTGAAAAATGCCGCGAAAGCGGTTGCTGGGGTGTACACCGTAGTGGATGACGGGGTTATCAACCCGTACACGTTGAGCTTTGAGCCCGGAACATTTTTGCCAGTAGCAAGCAATGACCGGCAGAACCCCAGCATTCAGGAACTGCCAGCTAGCGGCGATTTTAACGTGTCGCTGTTTACGATTGAGGACTTGCGCCAGAACATCCAGCGGACGTTTATGGCAGATAATTTTGGGCCGATTGACCAGACGCCGAAGACTGCTACTGAAATTTCCGAAAGGTCGCAGATTATTGCGCAGGACATGGGGGCCACGATTGCCCGCTTGCAGTTTGAAATGTTGCTGCCTATCGTTCGAGCGGTGTACTCAATTATGGCGGAGATGGGGCTAGTCCCTCCTGAGCTTCAGTTAGACGGCGAGACCCTGGATGTAGAGTTTGTGAGTCAGTTGGCGCAGGCGCAGCAGGCTATCGATGAACAGAACCTGCTTGAGTACACGCAGATTGCTACCCAGTTTGGTGAGATTGATCCGAAGGCGGGGCTCGTCATCGACGTACATAAAGCGCTGCGCCGGGTTGCTGAGATTAAACATATTCCTCCGCAGGTGCTGCGTACTGAGGGCCAGATTGAAGAGTTGATGCAGGAAGCTGCAGAAGCGCAAGCTGCGCAGGAGGAACAGATGGGAGGCGGCGCCGATGGCATGGTCTGAATTTGAATCAAAGCCAGAGAAAACCGAGCAGATGAAGTCTCAGCGGGAGGATGCTTACCGCGTGCTGGCTACGGCTGCTAGCAAAGCAGTTTCAGTAGACGGGCAGGAACCGTTGAAAAAGTTTCTTGTCAGCAAAGCTAACGGTATTAGTTATCGTCCCGGTGCGCAGCCAGCAGAAGTTGCGTTTGAAGAAGGGCAGCGCTCTTTAGCGCTGCAAATTTTGAAACTTGCAGGAGAAGTATGATGACTGATGGTGAGGCAGAAACTCCAAACGAAGGAGTCCCCGTAGCCGCGGAAGAAACTACTGAGCAGGAGGCACCCGGCACTATTTTTGATGATGTTGAAACGCCTGCTACTGCACCCGTCGAGAACCCAGAGGATCTTGTTGACACGCCAACGAAGCCGGATGAGCCAACTGACAGCGAAGAGTCAGAGCGGCCTGAATGGCTACCGGAGAAGTTTAAGACGCCGGAAGATCTAGTCAAAGCCTATAACGAAATGGGCAAAAAAATCCGGGAAAAGAGCGAACCGCCGGAATCTTACGATATTAAAGTCGCTAAGGGCGAAGACGGTGACCCCGAGGCAATTGAGCTAAGTGAACACGAGCAGGAGATGTTCAAGGAAGCTGGGCTCACTAACGACCAGGCGGAAAAAATTACTCAGTATTTCCATGATGAGGTAATCCCTCAAATCATGGAGGCGCGAACTGAGCTTGAGAAAGATCGCCTTGCGTTTGAGTGGAACGTAGACAAAAACAGCAATGCTTTTACGCAGCAGCTGGCGCAGGTGAAGGCATGGGCGCAGCAAAATTTGCCCGATGTGATTGTTAATGAACTTTCTAAGTCTTCGGCGGGCGTAAAAACCCTGGCTAACATGATGGAGCAGGGGGCGCAGAGCCACCGCGTAACTGGTACGGCTGCTGAAAGTCGTCCTGATAAGTCGCATCTTATGGAGTTGATGAACGACGAGCGGTACTGGAGTGGTGATGAAGATTACCGCAGCTATGTGCGCAAGCAGTTTGAAAGGGCGTATGACTAAAACGTTGACAGAATTAGGGCCGGGGGCTATTCTCGGCCTTAACTGCTGAAAGTTGGTCTACCCGGCAACGGCCCCAACGTCAGCAAGCTTGCCGGAAACTGGCCCCGTACAGGCTCACCCAGTTGTAGGCATAAGGTAAAACTTTTTACTTTATACTGTGTGAGGACTTAACAATGGCTACCACTGTACCTGTTTCTTTTATCGAGCAGTACGAGGCCGAGGTCAAGCAGGTTTACCAGCGTGAAGGATCGCTGCTGCGTGGCACTATTCGGAACCGTACTCAGGTTAATGCCGAGCGGATCTACTTCCCTGTGCTGGGTAAGGGCGCTGCTACGGGCAAGGCGCGGCACGCTGATGTGACGCCGATGGATCTTGAGCACACTCGGGCTTTCGCTGTGATGGAAGACCACTATGCTCCTGAGTACATCGACGAGCTGGATCAGGCCAAGCTGAACTTCTCGCTGGCTTCTGAGTACGCTCGGGCCTCGGGTAACGCGCTGGGTCGCAAGACTGATGACATCATCATCGACGCGATGACCAACACCAGCAACGTGACTGATCCTAACACGCTGGACGGCAATGCTGGCGGTGCATTGACGCTGAAGACCATCGCTGGAATTTCTCGGCTGCACAACGCCGCTGATGTCCCGCTGGACAACATGCGGTATGCGGTTGTAAGCCCTGAGACTCATGCGGAACTTCTGCAGCTGTCTGAGGCCACCAGCAGTGATTTCACCACCACTCAGCTGCTCATGAACGCTCGTGAGCCGGCTATGTGGATGGGCTATCGCTGGATCATGCACACGGGGCTGCCGGACGGTGTGAAGGGCTACTTCTACCACATGCAGTCGGTCGGCCATGGCATCTCTCGTGATGTGACCACTGAGGTCAACTACATCGCGCAGAAGGTTGCCTTCTTGGTCAACTCCTACATGAGCATGGGTGCCACGATCATCGACGAGCCTGGCATCATCAAGCTCAACGAAAATTAAGGAGGGATAAGAGATGGCGTTGAATCGTGAAGAACTGAGCCAGATGGCTTACACCGGAGCCGGACCGGGCAATGCGTTTTGGTTCTATACCAACAGTGATGAAGACAATGTGACCACTTCGGGCTACTTCGACGCCGCGTCGGAGGAGCTGCAGGTCGGGGATCTTATCTTCGACGTGGACGGAGCGGGCTTTGTGGCGGTGTCTGCCATTTCTGATGGTGCGGTTACCGTAGTCACTGTGCCTAGCCAGTAAGTGGAAAGGAGCGCCCCATGGCGGTTAGCAGCCTTGAAGTAATAAACGACGGGCTTATCCGCCTTGGGGTGCCTCCTTTGGCTTCTCTTTCTGATCGGAGTGCGCAGGCGCTTGCTGCGGACTCTATTTACCGCACGACGAAAGAATCCCTTCTGGCCGAGCACCCTTGGTCGTTTGGCTTGCGTGAAGTAGAACTGCCGAAGCTGGCACTTGAGCCAGAAGAACTTCGCTCCAGCGAGTTTAATTTCGCGTACCAAGTCCCTTCCGACAGCCTGCGCATTCTTGGTTTGCAAAGCACTGACAACTTCCGGTTGGCGGGTGATCAACTTTACACCAACGATAACAAAGCGCGGCTTGTGTACATGCGCGATGTTGGCGAACAGAAGTGGCCCGCGTACTTTATAAAGCTGGTGTCTTATTCGTTTGCTGCCGCTGTCGCGATTACTTTGACTGAGCAGACGACACGAGCGCAGCTGATGGAGGAGTTGGCTGCCAGGCAACGGCGAACGGCTAGAACCGTTGATTCGTCGCAGACTCCTCCGTATGTGTTTAACCTTATGCGTATTTACACGCGGCGAACGCACAATCCATTGAGTTCTGGATGACAATCTTTACCCATACTACTGGCTTTACTCGTGGAGAAGTCGAAGCGTCTGTCTTTGACCGCTTTGATGTAGAGTTCTTTCAGTCCGCAAGTAAACGTGTAGACAATTGGTTTCCTGATGTTACAGGGGCGCTTGAGCGCCGCCCGCCGTTTGCTGCAATGGGCAAAGAGCAGCCCCTAATTTTGCAGCGCCGCCCAGATGTCGTGCCTCCAGAAGTCGAATGCGGAAGGTTTTTCCTGAGAACTTTTTTGTTCCGCCGTCAGACATACTTGCTTCTTTTTCGCAAAGTGTGCGACGACGGCTGGCGGTCTATTACGCTTAGTGCGTTTCGTGTGGAAGACGACCGGGAAGTAGTCGCTCAGTTTGAAGATTTTTTTCTTGTTCATTACTCGAACGAGGCTGAGGATTTAATTACAGCGCTACAAAACGCTAATGAAGACATTCCGCCGGATTCGTTTGATGGAGATTCGCCAGAAGATTTTTCTCGGAACTTGGGGGAAGCACTGTGTTTCGCGCAGGTGGGGCCCGCAGTTTTTATTACGTCTCCGCTGTTTCCTCCGTACCGGGTGTTTATTGATGACGACGGCGATGCTCAAGTAGAGCAAGTGGCTTGGTTCGAAGAGCTAGTTGGTGAAGTTGAAGCCGAACTAGGCAGTGCCACTTGGAAAGGCAACGACACACTGTTTGAAGAACAGTTGTCTTCTGGTGACAAGTTTTTTTATAAAGGCGAAGAGTACGAAGTAGATAGCATTTCTAACGATGAGGAATTAACTTCAACCGAAGATTTTTCTACTGGTTCAGTCTCTGTAGCTGGAGAACGGATCTCAAAACCTACTGACGTGTTCGACGAAGACTGGCCCCGCCTTTGCACGTTTTACAAAGGTAGGCTTTTGCTTTTCTCCACACGGACTAAACCTGTGGGGATGTTTGCGAGTCGGCCAAATGATCCGTTTGTGATCCGTCCTGGCAGTATTTTCGATGATGCCCCTATTGAACTTGAACTGCTTACCGAAGGTGCAGAGTCGTTTCAGTGGGTCAGCTCTGGCGAGAAAATTCTTTTAGGGGGCGGCCAGTCTGAGTATATTATTGACACGCTGTCGGACGTGCCGATAACTCCAACCTCGTTTTCCTTTTACCGCGTGGCAAACAATGGCGGGGCCTCGCTTCAGCCGTTTACGTCAGACGCCAGTACAGTGTTTAGCAACCGAGGAAGAACGCGAGTCCAGTCAGTGCAGTTTAACGACCAGAGAGCTGGGTTTGTTGCGCAGGATATCAGTTTGCTTGCGCCTCATTTGCTAAGTTCCAAGATACAGGACTTGGTATTTAGGCCAGGCACGCAGAACGACAGGGCCCCGCGGATTTTTGTTCTGACTGACGAGTTTGAGCTTCGGTCTTGTACGTTCGCTGAACAGGAAAACGTGGTTGCTTGGAACCGCATTAGTTTTGCTGAAGGGATCGAACCCCGAGCCATTGCAACTTCGCCAGACGATTTTTTTGTCGTGCTTCGGACGCCAGATGATTCGTTTGTTTTATCAGTTCTCGACGTAGGGAACCGCGAATTTTACTTGTTGGACTTGGTGCAGACTTACACTGCTACAGATGGGGTTGTTGCTTTGTCAGAAATACACCACAACACGACAGTGGCTGTTTTGGACGGCTCGCGGTTTGTGGGGTTTTTTGATACGACCACAGAGCTTGATATCGAGGATGATGAATTTTCTGGCGACTTGATCGTTGGGGTTACCTACGAGTCCCGTTTGGAAATGCTACCGCCGGTCATACCGAACGAGGGACGCGGGGCGTCTCTAAACCGGCGTATGCGCCTGCTTCGGGTTCTGCTTGGCATTGACGAAGCCTATGAAATGTCTGTCAACGAAGAGCCGCTGTTCGGCACCGTGGCCGAAAATGATGTTACTGGCTTTCCTAAACGAGAAGGGACGTTCGAGCGGAGGTTTTTAGGGTTTGCTGAGCGGCCTGACACTTCTATCAGCGTCACCAGCTTGTACCGTGCTAAATTACGGTCTGTAAGCAGGGAACTGCAGGTAAGCGGGTAGCGGTATGGATCCGGCAACGATGGCAACGATGTTATTCGGCGCGCAAATGGGCCTTAACCTGCTGCAAGCGCGGGAAAACCTGCGTGGGTTCCGTAGCCAGTTAGAAACCAGCGCGTTCCAAGCTGCGATTACTGAGCAGCGAGCAGTACAGCAGGGGGCGTTTGCTAGAGAAGGGCTGCAGATAGGGGCCGAACGTTCGATTCTCGGCTCAATTCTGTCTGCAGAGCAGGCGCAGACAGCGGCAGCCCGACGCACTGAGTTTACTGGCCCACTGGAACGCGCTTCTATTCGTCGCTCTGCTGAGTTTGAGGAGCGTGGCCGCCGCAGCGAGCTGGCGCAGGCTATTGGGGCGCAACGGTCTACGTTTGCTTCGTTTGGCGTAGCCGGAGGGCGGACAAAGCGGCTTTCCTTGGCCCGGTCGCAGTCTGAGTTTGCACGCGAACAGCTACTGCGGACGCAGCGCACCCGTCAGTCTATACTAGTTAGTACTGAAAGAGACCGAGCGGCCCAACTGAGCGCCGACCGGGCAAGAACCGCGTCTGAGTTTGAACAGCAGGCGGCGCGCCAAGATTTACGTCGCGGAATAACAGCTTCGTTTATGCAGCAGGGCGCAGCTATTGAGGATGCGCAGCTACAACTTGAAAGCGCCCAGTCACAAGCTAGGCAGACGTTCCGACAGCAGAGGCTGAACATTTTAGGCCAGACGCTTAATACTGCTGGCAACATCCTTACGATGGATAGTTAAATTATGACGCGGCAAAGTTTTAGGGCGGAACAGAGAGCCCAGCCAGCAAATTTCGACGTGCAGAGTGCGCAAGCCGTGCCTCGGTTTGGGGCGCAGCCGGCGACCAATCTAGGGTTGTCAGGGGGGCCACGCCTTCAGGCGCAGCAGCCTTTAGATTTTTCTGGTCTACAGCAGGTGCTGCAAGGCTGGCAGCGGCAGGCTATAGAAACTCAGCGTGAAGAAATGGCGCGTGCGGCTGCTGAGCGTGGCGCGGAAGCGCAGATGGAGCGGGGTGTCGGCGGCGTTGCCGAAACTCCAGAAGGGTTCCGTCCTATCGAGCAGCGGGCGTTTGAGGCGCAGGCGCAGGAGGTTTACAACCAACAGGTGCGAACCGATGCACTGCGTACCGCAGCTGAGCTGCAGCTGCAGAACCGCGGCAATCCAGGTGCTTTTGAAACCGCGTGGCAGGGCTACCGAGAAAAAACGGTGGACACCGTGGCTCAGTCCAACGCGACCTTGGCTGCAGAGGTCGATGCTTACCTAGATAGTGTTGGTGGGCGTGGTGCTATTGCTCTAATGGAGCAGGAGCACAAGGATTCTCTGGAGCGGCAAACTGCGGACATGCTTGCTTCCTTGGATGAGGCCGCGGACGGGGCGGCCAACACCGTTCTTAACACTCCAACCGCGCAGGTTCGCGAAGAACAGATTGGTGATTTGACGTCTCAAATTAAAGAGCTCGCTGACCAAGGGCTTATTAGAGGGGCGGACGCGGCAAAGTTTGTTCGTGAGACTGAGGAGCGAATCGGCACTAACTATGTGTTGGGGCGTGCGCAGCAAGCGTTTTCCGACAACGATTTTGATGAAGTGCAGCTGCTGGTCGATGAGCTTAGGACGGGCATTCACTTTTCTGACAACCAAAAAGGGCTTCGGTTAGCTGACCAGTTCGAACGCCAGGCTGGGGCGTTGCGCGACCAGCAAAATAGCGTTGTGCTTGCTGGAGATCAGCAGGCGGTTGATGGTATGCAAGCGGCGTTGAGGTCGGCTCTTGAGCGTGGCGGGGACACTACTGGCTTGGCCGAACAGGTAGATGAGTTCTACAATCGCGCCAGAAATTCCATTGACCCGGACATTCGCACAGAAGCCGCTGAGGTGTTCAAAGGGTTTCATTATGTGCGCGAGTACCAAGAAACCCTAGACTCTATGGGAATGCCTGCTTTTAACGAATTTGAACGCTACTTAACTTCGCCAGAAGCTGAGAACCTTCCCAACAACGCCAGAAATTTTCTTTTGGATGCTGTTCGTGACTCAGAAGCAAGGATTGGCGACGCGGTAGCGCCTGGCGGGGATGTAGCGGCAGCTGGGCGGGGAAGCGTAGTCAATGAAACATGGCACGGAGCAACCGCAGAACAGCGAGTAGAAAGTGCTGAACTAGCAGCTAGGCGCACGGGCAATTCTTTAGCTGCCACGGCGTTTTACACCAGAGACCAGTTACAAGACGCAGCCTCTGCTATGAACTCTGCTGTACGGTCGGGCGATCCTTCTCGGTTAGATGAAGTATACAAACAGTTTATTGGCCCTTACCAACTAACTGGGTCTACTGCGGTTGCAGCTCGGCATATAGGAACGGTAAACGAAGAGATTGGCGGCATGCTTTTGGTCGCTAGTAACTTTGACCAGCGCCAGTTGTTTGAGTTTATGAACAGCGCTACGCAAGGGGCAAATGTAAGCCGGGGCCCGACATTGCGCGTCGGAGATTTGGACAACGATTCTCTAACTGCGATTGATGCGCTGAGCGAAGACAACGGTGGCATGCGCACCATGATTGCCAGCGCACTTGAAAATTATGCCCGCGGGCAAATCGTTGTTAATGACCTTGCAGAAGGAGACGAGTTAGAAAGCGCTGTTAATGAACTGCTTTCCAACATTGAGGTGGCAGAGTTTAGCTCGGGGGTAGTTGTGCCGCGGCGTGAGCTGGGTGACGGGCCGAGAGAGGCGGAAGCCTCTATAGCTGCGATTGAGGAAGTGCTCGGCAGCCCCGACTTCGTTAGGTTATTTGACGACGGCGGCATTATGCGCCCGGTGCCAGTAGGGCCGGGGGAATTTGCTTTCCGAAACCGCCAGACTGGCGGACTTGTTCGTGACCCGAATGATGAAAACGGGGAGCCACTTGTTGCTAGAGTGGGAACGGATGTTTTGGAGAGCGTTATCGAGGAAGACATTGCTCAAATACAAGCAAAACAGGAGGAAGAGGCCCGAAATGCAGAACTGCGGATGGTCAATGCGCTCAACCTAGCAGAGCAGGATCGAAACCAAATACTGGGCGCAGGTACTCAGTTGGGGCTAAACGAAGATGACGTAGATGGCTTCTTCCGGGCGTTGTCGCTAAGCCCCGCACGAAACAGGTACCGTTTGCTTAGTGGTGGTATTGCGCCGGAGGTTCTTGACTCCCCCCGAGAGTTCGCTGGCACACGGGCAGGCGAAGAGCTTGCAGGGATTGTTTCGGCGTTTACCGATAACCAGAACCCGTACATGACGCAAGCCAGAGCGATTGTGTCGCAGCTGACAGAGTTGCCTAGCGGGGATGCCTTGGTTGCTGACCAGCAAGCCGTTACTGAAGCTGCAGAAGCTATTGACGCCCGCTTTGGCTCCTTCACAAACCAAGATATTGGGCGAATCGGAACGCTGATTTTGTTTTCTGAGCACATGGAAACGTACAACGGTGATCGGGCCAAAGCGCTAGCCGCTATAGCCGCCGGTGCAAATGAAGTGGACGAAGCGGTCGAGATTGGTGGCGAAGAGTGGTTTTCGCTGCTAGACGAAGAAACGCAGTCGTTTGTTGCAAAGGGCACTCGCTCCAATGGCTGAACTGAGAACAAGTTGGCTTTCTGAACAGGCGCAGTTGCACTGGGATGAAAAACAGACGCTTTTCGGACAGGTCGTGCCTGGGCGGTACGGCCCGGAGGAGCGCAACGCGGGGTGGTTCACTTCGCTGCTACAGGGGATTAGTGTAGATGGCTTTGGTCGCGCTGCTGATGGATTTTACGCAGTCCGTGACAACATTTTCGATCGAGACCAAGAAACACTAACGCCTGAAATCTACGACGAGATGATCCAAGACCCTATTTTGGGGAAACTAGACATCGAATTTCAGCCTGGGCTGACTGTACGCCAGTTCCGCAATGAAATTCGGCGGCAGAAACGCAACCAATACATGGAGACTTATAGCCGCAGTTTAGGTGGGCAGGCCAGCCGCATTGGCGGAGGTATGCTGGGGGGCCTTGTTGACCTAGAAATTTTGTCTACTATTTGGATTGGTGGCCCGCTGGCTACCGCCGCAATCCGAGCGCGGAAAACGTCGCAGGCCATGAAAATGGCGCTTGGGTCAGGGGCGCAAATTTCAATCGCGGCCACACCACTAAACGTCCTGTCTCAGCGGGCTACTTATGGGCAGGAAGATCTACTAGAGACTGCGCTAACCGCCACAACGCCGTTTTTGTTTACCCCCGCTGCTGTTGGGTTAGGGCGAGCGCTTTCCCCGCGCACTCGGCAATCTGTGGCGGAAGCCAACAAAACAGAAATACCAACACCGACTCCAGAGCCGCGGGATAATTATGTACCGCTTAACCTGCGGGAAGAGTTTGACGGGTACCCCGGCGGGGCCGAACGGTGGCTTGATGATGTCGCACAAAATTCTGAAAACGCTTTCGAGTACGGGCGTTCTATTGGGATGACCGAGGAAGCGCTGGGTGAGCTCAAGCGCGTGACGTTTGTCGAAGCAGGGCAGACCCCCGTAGGCCGAGAAGAATTTCTTGACTTAGATGCACTAGAGACGTTTGCAGCGGGCTCACGAGTAAGTCCTGATCAGCTCAGTCGCTTGAGTCGCTTGGGGCTTCGCGATGTAGCCCAGCGAGCACGTCAGGCAGAAGAAGTTAGCCCGGCACTACAAACTATTGACCAGCGGCTGGCGCAGACTCAAATCCAAGAGCGCCGCGCAGAAATACTTGCCCGCTACCCCGAATTAGAAGATGCGCTTCGTTACAGAGATTTTCAGCGAGCAGGTGGCGAGGCCGCTGTAACCGGGGTGAGTACGCGTCCCCGCGAGTTTGGCCCAGAGCCGATTCGTGGCCCGTCTACAACTTTACGCAACCAAGCTGAACAGCTTCAACGTGCTATCGAACGCGGCGAGCCTTCCGATGTGCCTCCTGAGTTTCGTGACATTGCAGAAAGCTTGACAAACGCTCTCAAGCAGCCCCCAAGGACTCGTAATGAATTTTTTCGCGATGAGGTTAAACTCTTAGATATCATCGGCAGGCTTGCGAGGGGGGAGCGCAGTGCGCAAAAACCTTTTGTGCAACAGGTTATGCGTGGCCTCCCAGAGCATGCGGAAGGTGATTACAAAGCCATGAAACGCAACGGCATTGACGGTGTGCGTAAGCGCTTTATTGAGCGCCAGCAGAGAAAAGAAAGCGACCTGCTTAGGGAACTAGGTGCGTTCGAAGAAGCCAGACTTGGGCGACGTGGGCGAAAAACTAACGAGCACCGACAGGCAGAGAAAGCAGTTAGAGACCACCAAGAGTATGTAGCTGGCTTAGTACGAGACGTTGAGCAGCGGGCGACAAAAGCGCCCCGGCAAGTATCGGTGGATGACCTTGCTGACATTTTGACTGCTTCTCGGTTCAAGCGGGCTACGCCTGGTGCAAACGAAAACCGACATTTTGGCCGAGCTCGTGGACAAGACGAACAACTGCAACGCGCCCCGGAAGGCCGAGAGCTTGGCGCAGGGGAAGTGTCAGAGGCGCGGCTGGATGAGATACAGCGGTATTTGCGGGATAATGGCGTTGATCCAGACGTAATCGACAACAATTTTACCGCCGCAGCGCGGGCAGTATCGGAGTGTAGGATTCAATGAGCGCAGCGTTACGGTGTTTACAAGAAGCCTTGACTGAGCTCAAGCGGATGGATGACCGCGAGCCAGAGAAGGCGATGCTCGTTGAAACGATGGAATCAATCATCCGCGAGCGTGATGTGTCGGACGCTGTAAAACTAGCCAAGGCGCAGCGTGAGCTTTCGACTATGCGCCAAGCATCCGCACGAAAAGCGGTGACGGAAAAGTTAAACAGAGAGCACCAAGAGCGAATTGCGTTTGAATCTGAAGGCTACAAAAGCGAGCACTTGCGGGCGTTCGTAGATAAAATTGAAGAGTCTAGTGACCCTACCATCCGAAGAGATGGGGCATCAGCGGCGTCTAGGCAAAGAACCTACGAGAAAAAATACCAAAATAAATTGCGCCCTGTCGTCGAGGATTTTTTCACGGGTACGTTTTTTAAGCGCCCCAAGGATACTCAAAACTTGTCTCGTGAACTTCTTGGGTTTGATACAGGAGACCCAATCGCGAAGCGTGCCGCTAAAATCATTAGGGAAATCAACGAAGAGCTGCGGTCCGATTTGCGGGCAGCCGGTGTTTTTGTTGATGATATGTTGAACCACAGGCCGCAGAACCGCTCACCCGGGCGGATGGCTCGTGACCCGGAGCGGTACAAAAGAGAGTTTGCTGCTTTGGTTGACCCCGAGCGGCACCCTAACCCAGAAGCAACAGCGGAAGCCGATTTTACCAAGCACATGACTCGGCACACGCTTGAGCCTGGTGACCAACCGCTAACGATGAAGCGGGAGATCCATTTTCGCGATGACGATCCTGATCGGCTGCATGCGTTTCTTGAAGAGTTTGGGGAAGCACCCCTTGTGGATCAGGTTTTGCGGCAAGTCCGTCGCCAGACCCGAGCGCTGGCGCTTGCGGAAAGTTTCGGCCCAGATCCAAGCAGTGTAGTGAAAGGGGCCATTCAGCAGTTCCAGAGAAACATTGCGGCAGAAAATTTGCCCGCCCGAACACGAGCGAAAAACGAAACAGTAGCTCGGGGCGCAATTGGGACATTCGACGCGCTGTCCGGTGCTTTGGATACCCCGCAGAACGCCCTAGGGGCGAACGTAATGTCCGGCCTGCGAGCCTTTGTGCCGGTGCTGTACCTTGGGCGGACGGTGTTCTCGATTATCGGCACTGACTCTCTTATCGCGCCCCTGCAACGGGCGACTGCAGAGGGGTTTGGCCGGGCGTTTTCTTTGCAGGCACGCGGCGCGATGGCGCTGATGAATAAAGATTTACGCACGCGCCTACAAGACTACTACAACGCTTACGAGCTGTTCATGCACTTCGGCTCGCCCAACAGCCGGTTCTCTCTTGATATGGGAGCGGAGGGCTTCGCTGCCAAAGCTCAGCAATTCTCCACTGGCATTTACCGCATGTCTGGTGCGCTTGATGTTGAGCAGGGCTTGCGGCAGATGACTTCCTACAGCTTGGGCCGGGGCATGGGCGACACCGCTAAGGTGCCTTGGAATGAGCTAGATCCTCGGCTGCAGCAGGACTTTGCCAATGGCGGCATCACGTCACGCATTTGGGATGAGGTCAACGCTAACGGGCAAGTTGACGAGTATGGGTTGTTGAATTGGAGCAACCTGTCTCGTGATACACAGACTGTACTGGGAGCATATTTCCACCGAGCGCTTGAGCAAGCAGTGCTGCGGCCCAACAATTTCACCCGTGGACTTTTGTTTGCTGGTGGTCGCCGGGGCTCGCTACCAGGGGAGCTGGCTCGCAGTTTTACTCAGCTGCTTAACTGGCCGATTGCATTCACCCAAATTGCGATGCAAAGGCAGCTAAAGAGCGGCCTGCCAGGGGCAGCCGTTTTCTCCGGGGCATTGTTTACCGGGGGGCTAGTCACAGAGCAGCTGTACGCTATATCCCGCAACGAACCTGCGTTTGAATGGACAAGCGCAACGCTTATAGAAAGAGCGGCGCGGCGTTCTGGATTGATGACGCCGGTTGGTGAGTGGATGTATGGTATGGCTACCGACAATGATTTCATGAAACCCGATCTTGGGGTATTGTATAGCACATTAGAAGACACTATGCGGCGTAGCGGGAGGCTTTCCGTCAGGCTAGCAGAAGGCGAATCAGACAAAGCGGCGATGGAAACAATGGACCTTTTCCGTGGGCTAACTCCGAACACTTGGTGGCTTGAGCAAATTTTGCTGCCTACCTACCAGAATATGCAGCAGACACTAGACCCGGAATCGGTAAGACGGCAGCGCCGTAGGTTCCGAGAAGAAGACAGGATGGGTACGCGATGAGTGTTGAACAAACTTTCGTTCTTGACGGGCCTAAAGAATTTTTCTTCCCGTTCCCTGTAAGAACGCCCAGCGCCATTGTGGTCGCGGTGCAACCCGGCGGTACGCTGCCACCTTCCGAATACCAAGTTATTGGTGCTAGCGCTACGGCAACGGTGTAACTATTCGGTACCCTAATGCGCCGACCGATGGTAGCACTTTGTTCATAACCCGCCGGACAGAAGTGCAACGGGTGTCTACTTTCTTAGATGACCTGTCTATTACAGCGCGAGCGCTTAATGCTGAGTTTGATAACATTTTTCAAATTATCCAGGACGGCGTACTTAACGAGTTCAAAGGCGACTGGGAATCAGACACGTTATTCCTTGTGTTAGATGTTGTCACTGGCCCCGACAATAATATTTATGTGTCGCAAGAACAGCACACTTCAGGCAGTGACTTTTTTACTGACCTTAGCGAGGGCAAATGGACGTTAATCGCGGATTTCGAGACTGGTCAGACTAACATTGATGCTGCATTACAAGCAGCAGAGGCTGCCCGAGATAAAGCCGAACAGTGGGCTGAGGAAGCTGAGGACGTTGAAGTAGAGCCTGGCGAATTTTCAGCTAAGCACTACTCACTTAAAGCTGACGCGAGTGCAGCGGCGGCCCTGCAATCGGAACAGAACGCTGCTCAGTCAGAATCTAATGCACTGGATTCAGAAAACAATGCAGCTACATCTGCTTCTAATGCCCTAGACTCTGAGAACAAAGCTCAACAGTGGGCACAAGAAGATGAGGATGTTGAGGTAGACCCCGGCGAGTTTTCAGCATTTCACTGGGCGCAGAAGGCTCAAGGGTTTGCCGAAGGCGCCGCGGTTAATATCAGCTACGACAACACCGAAAGCGGGCTAGACGCTGACAATGTTCAAGATGCGATTGACGAGGTAGCCGCTAAAGTCCTTAA
>SL_4KL_010_BRINEDRAFT_10000649_pt1 | contig 18161 bp, 20 predicted proteins | sample SodLak_010_BRINE_2_FD_10664 | JGI IMG/M metagenome (IMG submission 10664)
ATTACGAGGTTGCAGAGGCAGTGGGAGACCGCGACGTCATTCTGATTCTCTCCTCGGACGTCGAGGCGAACACACAGGCGATCGAGAACATTCGCGACCACGGCGATGATCAGTTTATCATTGCGCGTGCGTCGGACCCAGTGTCGAGCGACGCACTCACCGAGGCTGGCGCGGACGTAGTGATCAACCCATCGGCAGTGATCGCCGACTCAGCGCTGCGTGCACTCGAAACCGGCGAACTGGAGTACAAGACACGAAAGCTCGCGGAGGTGATCGAAGGAAGCGAAAAAGGACTCGCGATCAAGATCCACCGAAGCCCCGACCCCGACTCGATCGCAAGCGCAACAGCACTGAAAGCGATCGCCGAGAGCCGGGGAGTGGAAGCCGATATTATTTACGAGGGTGAGATCGGTCGTCAGGAGAACCGCGCGTTCGTCAATCTGCTCGGAATCGAACTCGTCTCCGCGGACGAGGTAGATCTCGACGAGTACGACACCGTTGCGGTCGTCGACCACGCCAAAGGAGGCGAGCCAAACGACGACGAACAGGTCGATATCATCGTCGATCACTACGAGCAGGAACACGAACACGACGTCGCCTTCAGCGATATCCGCCCGAACGTCTCCTCGACGTCGACGATTATGACCAAATACATTCAGGAACTCGATCTCACGATCGAGCAGGAGGTTGCGACGGCGCTTCTCTATGGGATCCGCGCCGAGACCCTGGATTTCAAACGGGACACGACGCCAGCGGATCTAACTGCCGCAGCGTATCTCTACCCCTTTGCGGATCACGACACGCTCGAACAGGTCGAATCGCCGTCGATGTCCGCGGAGACACTCGATGTGCTCGCCGAGGCGATCAGAAACCGTGAGGTTGAGGGCTCACATCTCGTCTCGAACGCCGGCTTCGTCTACGATCGTGACGCACTCTCACAGGCCGCCCAGCATCTTCTCAACCTCGAAGGAATCACCACGACAGCGGTCTTTGCCATCGCCGACGATGTCATCTATCTGGCCGCCCGGTCAAAGGATATCCGGATGGATATCGGCCGGATTCTGGAGGACGCTTTCGACGATATCGGCGAGAGCAAGGGCCACTCGACGGAAGCGAGTGTCGAAATCCCACTGGGTATCTTCACCGGCATCGAAGTCAGTGAGGACAACCGGGAGACACTGCTTGAGCTGACCGAAGAAGCGGTGAAAAAGAAACTGTTCGAGTCGATGGGCGTCGAGAGCTCAGACAGCAGCAACGGGAGTTAAGCCGCCGTCTCTTTGTCGTCTTCCTGTTCTTTCGAGCGCTGGATTCGCTCCGCGATATCGTTGACGATTATCACGTCGCCGACGGACTGCACCCAGCGGTATGGGACAATAACACCGCGTGCGCTTGTGGCTTCCTGTGCGAACAGCTCTCTGTTGAGTTCGTGTAACGCCAAACCGGTGACGCTTTGACTGTCGAGATTGAGGCGGAGGTCCTCTACCTCACCGAGAAACACTCCGTTTTTCGTGTACACCTCACGTCCGACGAGCGCCGTAATCTCCTGGGGCTCGGAATCGTGGTCCATACACTGGTCTTGGGGGGTGGTGACTTAAATTCTTGGTGACAGCTGTCTGATATCCTGCCCGTACCTGAAGCTCTATTTTGTTGTCGCCAAATGGTAGCATATGCCATCGACGATCGTCCATCTGGCATTCGCCGGGTTGATCGCGTCGGCACTGCTCGGAGACGCCTTCGACAAGCGGTCTGTGCTGATCGTTCTGGCAGTGACCGCCGTTCCGGATCTGGATTCGTTTCTGATCTTCTGGGCAGCAGGGCACCGAGCGCTGTTGCACAACATCTGGATTCCCCTCGGGGCTGCAATCGCGCTGTGGATCGATCTAAACCTCCGCAAAACCTCTCTGATCAAAGAACGGTGGGGGTGGTGGGGTGTCAGAGTCGCCTGGGTCAGCATTCTTTGCTATGCGGTCGCCCATCTTGCACTCGATCTCGTCGACGGCGTCGTTAACCTGTTCTGGCCGGTTCACGACCAGTACTACCGGTTGAGTGGTGACATCGAACTCTCCGATCAGCGCGGGATCGTCCAGACGTTCGTCGACGGTGACGGATTCCTGCTGTTAGAGCCCGAGGGAGCAAGTTCCGACGTAGATATCACGACTGGTGTCGATCCCGAAGAAGGGGCAACAGAACGGACCTTTCCGCTCATCGGTGCCGGCTGGGAGCTGGTCCTCTTTCTGACGGGGACGGTAGTTACGCTGGCGCGCTTTCAACTCGCTGATGAGCCCGAAAAGTAGTGCTGGTCGGTTGCTGTGCTAGACGCCTTCGAGTGTCTCCCGGTACGTGCTCAGTTCGTCTCGTGCCTGTTCGATTGTCGCTGCGGTGTCGTCGCCGACAGTCGGATGGATCTCGTCCATCGCCGCCTGAAACCGTGCGAGCCTACCGTGGTCAGCACCACGACCATCCTCAGCAAGGCTTTCGAGCTGGTCTGCCAGATCGGTGAGTCGGTCGCTGGCGTCTTCGTCGCCTGTCTCGCTTGCAGCCGATTCGAGCAGATCGCTTGCGCGCGCAAGTTCGTCGCTCATACCCGTAATTCCGTTCCAGATGAGAAAATACGTTGTGGTCCCAAAAACAAGTCTGAGACGGTCGTATCCGACTCCCAACTGCGTATATCAGGAGACTTAACAGCCTACCGTCCAAAATATAGACGATGACTGACGGAGGCGACGACTCCGATGGCCGGTCAGATCGAGAGTTCGCCGGAGATGACAACTCTAACACGCCGCAAGCTCCGCGAGAGCCCGCTGGAGACGACGAGCCAGGTCGGTCTCACTCACGGGTATCTGCCGGAAGCGACAGTTCCGATGCCCGTTCGTCCCCAGAAGGAAACGACGAGCCACGCAGCCGGTCAGAGACGATCAGCCCCGCTGCAGAACTCGACGACCGCGGCCCGACTGGCGACGGCCAGACAGCTCCCAAGCAGACACCACCCGAGCTCGCCGAACCGCTCCCGGAGACGATCAGGCCGCCGGAAAGCCCCGCAGGACTCGATCAGCAGACGATCGAGGAGTACACCACCGACAGGCGGTCGTTGAATCCGACCGTCCAGATCCAGTGGGGTATCTGGACGACGATTGGGATGCTCATTCTCGGTGCGGTGTTGAACGCCGTGCTGGGGAGTTTCGGTGTCGATCTGGTGTTCGGTGGGCTCTTGGTTCCACTCTTGATACTGATCGGCCTCGTCTGGGTCGTGTTGCGCTACCGGGTCTGGGTCTACCAGATCAGAGATGACTCGGTGTATCTAGAGCGCGGTGTCGTCACGCACGTCCGAACGATCGTCCCCTACGTTCGCATTCAACACGTCGATACGAGCAGAGGACCACTGGAGCGTGCCCTCGGGCTCTCGACGCTCGTCGTCTACACCGCCGGCTCCCGGGGGGCCGACGTTTCGATTCCAGGGCTCGAACCCGAGCAGGCGCGGGATCTCCAGCAACGGCTGAAAGAACTCGCAATCGAAGCGGATGGTGACGACGCGTTATGAAACTCGATTACCGCTCGGTTCCGTACCGGATTCTCGAAAACAGCTTGCAGGTCGTGGGGATCATCATCATCTCCGCGTTCGCATCTGGTGGTGACGGGTCGGATCCCCTGGCACTGTTTTCCTTTCTGATGATGGGTGTCCTGCTTGTCGGTGCCTGGCAGGCTGCGTACGTTCGTAACTACGAGTATCGCCTCGACGGCGATACGATCGATATCTACTCCGGTGTGTTCTCCCGCCGGGAGCGAGAGATTCCATTCGAGCGCATCCAGAACGTCGATATCGCACAGAACGTCATCCAGCGCGCACTCGGCATCGCCGAGGTTCGCCTGGAGACTGCCGGCGGTGGCGGAAGCTCTGAGGCACGGCTGCGGTACGTGAGCCGCCAGGAAGCGACACGGCTTCAGGAGCTCATCAGCCGACGAAAGCGAGGTGATGTCACCGAACGAGATCCCGGAGAGACGGGCAGTATCCTCTTCGAACTCAACCAGCGGGAGCTCGGTATCCTCGGTATAACCTCGGCAAACGTCCGATTGCTTGGACTCCTCTTTGGGCTGATGATCATCGTGTCGCCGGTTGCTGCCGAACAGGTCTCGCCGCGGCTCGGTCTGTTGTTGGTGTTCGGCCCAGCGATCGCAATCGCCGGGCTCGTTTTGCTCTGGATCGCCAGCGGTATCCAGGCCGTGTTGCGCTACTATGGCTTCCAACTGTTTCGTCACGACAAGGAGCTGCGGTACACCCGCGGGCTGCTCCAGCAGTACGATGGGACGATCCCACTGTCGAAGATCCAGACGCTGATGGTCCGGGAGAATATTCTCGCACGGTCGCTTGGCTACAGCAGTCTCGTAATCGAGACGGCTGGCTACGGCCCAGGACAGGACGAAAACGTCGAGTCGGCGATCCCGATCGCCAAGCGCGATCGTGTGTTCGAACTTGCCCGCACGATCGAGGATATCGGCGAACCGACCTTCGAGCGGCCGCCAAAGCGGGCCCGAACTCGCTACGTTGGCAGGTACACGATCGTCGTTGGCGTGATCACCAGCCTGTTCGGGTTGTACCACTGGCAGACGGGCAATCTCCCGCTCTGGTACGCTGGGGCAGCGCTCTGGGTGCTCGTCCCACCAGCGGCACAGCTGAAATGGACGAACATCGGCTACTACACCGACGACAACTACGTGATCACGCAGGGTGGGTTCTGGTCGCGCCGGACGACGATCGTTCCGTACTACCGTGTGCAGACGATCTCCTCCACCCAGACGATTTTCCAGCGGCGTCGCAATCTCGCGACGCTGGTCGTCGACACTGCCTCCTCGGGTGGGTTCTGGGGCGGCAACGCGGTTGCGCTGGATATCGACGACGCTGTTGCAGAACAGCTCCGCGAGCAGGTTCACGACGAGTTCCACGACTCGGTCGAGCAGCGACGGCAGGTAAGTAAACAACAGCGTGTCTCGACGTCAGCAGATTAATCTCGGTTATCCGAAACTGTTTTCTTATTATCTTTAGTATTTTTACTGGATGTCAACAAAGAGCCAACTCACCCAGCAGCTGGGGGTCGTCGCCGGCTTCGACGACCCGCGGGTCGATCTGGAGCAGTACCGCACGCCGCCGGAGCTGGCCTCGTATCTCGTGCACACGGCAGATCTTCAGGGGGATATCGACGATCAGGTCGTGATCGATCTCGGCTGCGGAACGGGGATGCTCGCGCTCGCCGCAGCGTTGCGGGGGCCGGCGACGGTCGTGGGGTTGGATATTGACGACAGTGCGCTCGAGACGGCACAGGAGAACACCCAGCGGGTTGCCTCGACGACACCAGTGTCGTGGGTCAGAGGCGACGCAACTCAGCACCCATTTACACCACCTGCGGAGACGACGGTCATCATGAACCCACCGTTTGGCGCACAGGACGGAAACGAACACGCCGACAGGGCATTCTTGGAGACGACTGCTGCGATTGCGAACGTCTCATACTCCATTCACAACGCTGGCAGTGCGGAGTTCGTCGAGTCCTTTGCTGCGGACAACGGGGGGACGGTCACCCACGCCTACAGCGCAGAGTTTACCCTCCCAAAACAGTTCGATCACCAGCAGGAGGAGTCTCGGGATATCGATGTCGAGCTGTTCAGAATCGAGTGGCACTAGTCGTCGAATTCGGCGAGCAGGAACTCGGTTCGCTCGTGGATCGCCCGGAGATCATCCCCGTCGCGTTCGAACGTGATATCGGCGACGGTCACGTTTCCGTCCTCACGGGGGATCGGTGCGTCACCCAACTGTGCCTCGGATTCGATTATCAGATCACCGTCGACGCTTCGGACGCCATCGGCTTCGATGACGACAATCTCGTAAAATTCCGTTGTTGGGTTGATCACAACCCGGCTTCCGTTGACCAGTGAGTCAGCGATTGCCGGATCGGCGGCAAACAGCTCCTGTCGGACATTGTCGTGTTCACCACTCACTTTGTAGGTGCTGTTACCGCCAGCAACGTCCCAGGCTGTTCGATCGATTGTTACTGTCTCTCGCCACGTCGCATCACCGACGGGTATCGTGACCGAACCACGGGAGGCAAGCTCCTGTTTCGAGACAGTTCGCTCCCAGATGTTGCGATCCTCGCTTGCGACGATCACCCCGCTCATACTCACCGACGGCCCCTGGTAGACAGGGAGGCTCAGCGAGGAGATGTATCGATCCTCGACATTCTCTGCGTACGTGACGGTGTAATCCTCGATTTCGATCCCGTTATCGAGCTCTTCGCCGCCACTGACGGGGACGAGATTGTAGGGAATCCCGAGCAATGCGAGTGCGAGGACGAGCGAGAGCAACAGTCCGGCCCCAGCAGTGCTAACGCTGAGATCGATCCGCGAGACCAGCATCCGGCGTTTGTCGAACGCTGTCAGCACAATCAGCGTTACGAGCAAAAATACGCCTGCGGCCCCGGCTGCCTGAAAGAGAACGAACCGCTCGTTGCCGAGAAACCAGTAGATGGACTGCAGTGACCGCGACACCGAGAAAACGAGCGCAGCGAAGAAGACGTGGCGAAGATTCGGCGACTGGTCACGGTAGGACACGAGCGCCGCTCCGAGTAACACGCCGACGAGCAGCCCATAGAGGTGGCCTTGGACCGCAACGTCGACCCAGCCGGGGCGGACGAGCCGTTCCTGAGCAGCCGTCACCACGATGGGGTCCTGCACCGAGCGATACAGCAGCCGAACGATCGGGATGGCCAGAATTGCGAAGACGGTCGCGACGGGGAAGGTAACGATCGCGAAGCCGGCAAAGGCGAAGACGACACCCGAAAAGCCGATCACTGCACCGGGAACGATTACAGCACCGAGGAGACCAACGAGGAAGACCGCAAGCACGAACACGCCGATTCGCGCGTATGGATTCCGTGGTAGGCGGATCGATCGCTCACCGAGTTCGACGCCAGTGTTGGTTCGCTCGTCGGGGTAATGTCGCCACGCGTACTCCGCGATCGACGCGAAGGCGACCGTGCCGAACAGATTGCCCATCAGGTGTGCCTCGCTGGAGTGGGCAAACGAGGAAAAGAGCATACTCTGTGGGTACCACAGCGACCACGACCGGAAGCCGGCGACGATCGGCCCGCCATCCTCGCCACCACCCTGAACGAGGTAGTAGAAGGCATACACCGTCACGATGACGATGATCGTTCCCCAAGGGATACCGAAGACGAACCGTTCGCGCAGGCCAGCCACGAGCCCGTCCTCGTCGTCGCTGTAACGTGTGAGCACGTAGCCAGCGAGAAGGACCGCCACCGCGAGAGCCCCGAGACTGACCGTTCGAAGCAGCGTCTCGTCGAGACCCAGCACCATTGCCTTTCCTTCGGATTCCCGACAGTATAAATATTCAGTCTTCCGGGTCGTACAGTCTGGCGATATCGCTCCGCGGTGCGCCCACCCCGAGGACGACTGTCGGCTCCGATCGCTCGCTCGGATTGTGCGGCCGGTGGGGGCTGTTCGGCCCAGCGACGAAGACCTCTCCTGCAGTCAGTTCGAACGTCTGCTCGGGTGTTTCGACCGACAGCTCCCCTGACTGGACGTAAAACAGCTCCTCGCGTTGTTCGTGGTAGTGGTAGCTCCGGGGAAGCTGCTCGCCGGGTTCGAGTTCGTAAATAGCACTTGCAAGCATGGAGAGATTCGCCACCTCGCTTATCGAACGACGGTCACAGGGATGATCGGGTGTCGGCTCGATTGCTGCGGGATCGAGACAGTGGTAGTTGTTCTCGTGTGCTGGCATCGTCGGGAGAAGGGTCGGTGGCGTGGTTGATGTTTCGGTACTCGAATAATTCCTCCGCCCGCGGAGGGGGTGCTCGATCCTCGTCAGGCGTTGGCAGTCATCTCCTCGTCGAAATAGACGTCTTTCACGACGAGCAGATAAAAAAGCAACACGAGACCGAGAATCATCCCGAACGGCTCATCGGAGACGACGCTTCTCATCCACGTTATCCCGAACCATCCCAACGCGAGAAGCCAGCCCCACTTGCGGAGGCGGAGCAGCCCGTAGATGAGGACGAAATTCACGATGCCTTGAGCGATCGCCAGCAATCCGTTACTGGTCGGAAGCTCCGAATCAGCAACGACCGAAATGCCCAGAAGTATCGAGATAAACGAACCAATTCCGACGAACAGGCAGTACACCCGTATTCCTCGTGGCGCAAGACGAACACCGGGTTCCCTTTCGGCCTCGCCGGGTGTGGAATCTGTCGACTCTTCGCTGTCGGAATCGTTCGCTGTCATAAACTCTCTGCGCGCTATTTTTGTATACAGGAATATATTTTTTGTATCGGGTATTTTTGAGGAGTAAACAATGTGATTGCAGATAACACAGGTCATGTGAATTCATACCGCAGGACTGTGGCGGGACGGAAGCACAATCCTTAAACACAGAACGGGGTTATGAACATGTAGCGGGATGGGATAGCCAGGAGATTCCGGCGGGCTCATAACCCGCAGACCGGTGGTTCAAATCCACCTCCCGCTATTTTTCTGCGAACAACGCGACGAGCATCGCGAGTCGCCTGTGAGCAGAAAATCGCGCCGAGTGGATTTGAAGCAGGGAGTGGAGCAACGCGGAACGACCGTGGTTCAAATCCACCTCCCGCTACTTTCTGATGATTCAACTCCCAACGAGGCGTTTCATCGCCGAGTGACGACTGAATCATCGGAAGTTGCACTGGTGGTTTGAACCCAGAGGACGAACAGCGTGAGTACTCGTGGTTCAAATCCACCTCCAAATCCAATACGACCCGTCATCAATCAGTATTTACATCCTCACTGGTCGGCTGCCGACCGAGCGATTGTTTCGGCTTCGTCGACCCAGTTATCGATATGCAGCGGTCCATTTTCAAGTTTCCAGTCGTAGGTATTGAACAGTTCATTCAGCGCGGTCCCACCGACTTCAAACTCGCCAAGCGGGTCCGACCCACGGGGAGCGGTGTTTTGGTCCTTGTCTTCGATGTTGTGGACACGGATCCCAACGAGTCCGAGCCCCTCCGCGACGGATTTTTTGATCTCGTAGTTTACGAGTTCGTGCCCCTTGGTTTTGCTTCCGATCAGCACAGCGGTCACGTCGCAGCCGTCCATCTCTTCGCTGACCCACTCCCGGATCGGTCCTGTCCCCGATCGTTTGAGTTCCTGCCAGTCCTCGGGATCGGCGTACCCCGCTGTCTCGCCGTCTTTGCTCGCCCAGGCCTTCTGGACCTGCCGGGCACGCCAGTAATCCGCCGGTATATGAAAGCTGAGGTAGATGCGTTTGCCCATGACAGTGGCTACTCGGAGCAGTTCTAAATCTGTTACGTCGTCAGACCGGGACTGTCTCTTTCCGAGCTTCCAGCCGGCAGTATCAGGAATCGGTCGCCGGCTCACCGACCAGCAGTAATCGCAGGTCGTTTACGTTCGTTCCTGTCGGTCCTGTCCGGACCAGCCCGTTTCGCTCGTCGAGATAACCAAAGGCGTCGTTGTCGTCGAGAGCCCGCTCCGCCTCGCTGTGGTCGTCGACAGTCTTGCCGTCCACGAGCGCACCGGCAACCTCTGTTGTGCCGTCGATTCCGTCAGTATCGACAGCCGCTGCAATCACATCTGTTCTGGCGATATCAATCGCTACGCGCAGTGCAAACTCCTGATTTGGTCCGCCCGACCCGTCACCGGTCACCGTCACTGTCGTTTCCCCACCCGAAAGCAGGGCGACTGGTGGTGAGAACGGCTCACCACCCTCCTCGCAAGCGAGTGCGATCTGGGCGTGGACACCCCCGACGTCGCTTGCTTCACCCTCAACCCGGTCCGACAGGATCGCCGTCTGATAGCCACTGTCTTCGAGTTCTCTGGCAGCCGCTTTGATTGCGGTTCGGTTGTCAGCAAGGATCTCGGTTCGTACCCGATCGAACGCCACAGCTTTCGGACCTGGTGTCTCTGGTCGCTCACCCTTGACTCCAGATTCCAGTAGTGTCTCGATTTCTCTGGATGGCTCGATCCCATACCGGTCGAGCACGTCGACTGCCTCCCCGTAGGTGGACTTGTCGGGAGCGATGGGACCGCTTGCGATCACGTCCAGCCGGTTACCGACAACATCACTGAAGACGAGCCCGACCACCGTTGCTGGTGTGAGTTCGCGAGCAAGCTGTCCACCCTTGATCTCGGAGAGGTGCTTGCGGACTGCGTTGATCTCGTCGATCGTCGCGCCGCTTTCGAGCAGCTGTGCGGTCAGCGATCGGTACGAATCGAGAGAAATCTCTGGTGCTGGCGCACAGAGCAGGGCGCTGCCGCCGCCAGTGATGACTGTGAGCACCAGATCGTCCTCGGTCGTCTCGCTCGCTTTATCGAGCAGTTTGCGTGTCCCCTCGATATTTGCCGCCGACGGCAGCGGATGAGTCCCCTCGATCATCTCGACGTGGGCCGTCTCTGTCGGATTATCCGTTACGACGACCCCGCCGTCGATGCGGTCGCCGAGAAGTTCTTCGAGTGCTTTCGTGACTGCCCCCGCACCGTTGCCACCGCCGAAAGCGAGCACACGGTCGAACTCGTCGAGCTGATACGCTGTGTCGCCGACGGTGAGCACCCCATCCTGATAGGTGAGCTGTTCGTCCAGCACTACCCCCGGTGTCGCAGCCTCGATCCCCGCTTCGATCGCCCGGCAGGCGTGTTCGTGGCGTCTCGACCGGGCGAGATCCCCCTCGTTTTCGATCATCAGAACTGGATGACAGCGTCCTCGGTGACGACGTTTTCGAGCAGCCGGGTTGGGGTTGCGTCGTAGCCAGGGTTGGCGACGTCGAACCCGTCTGCTGGTTCGAGCAACACTTCGGATGCTGGCCGGAAGTTGTTCTCGAAGGTAAAGCCGCTGCCGATAAACTTCGCCGAGGCACCGACGACCGTGACCGGTACGCCCACGTCGTGTGCAGTCGCGATGATCGGATACGTTCCGATCCGGTTGTAGACCGTATCTTCGATGAGGCAGTTCATCCCCATCATCACGCGATCGACCTCGGTGAGGTAGTGACCGACCGCACCGTCGACAATCAGCGTTACATCGATATTCTCCCTGTCGGCCAGCTGCCGGGCAGTCCGGCGGCCAAGATACCGCGGGCGAGATTCCGTGACGTACAGCTCCAGGGATTTCCCCTCCTCGAGTGCATGGACGAGCGTGGTCATCACCGTCGAGGAGTTCTCGTGGGTAAGCAGTGTGTCGCCATCCTCGATCAGCGAGGCTGCCCGCTCGCCAGCGCCGTCCTTGCTGGATCTGACCTTGTCGACGACGGCGTCGATGGCGTCCAGCAGTACCTCTTTAGCCTCCTCGACGTTGTCGGCATCCGACTCGGTCACGTCACTGACGATCCGTTTCTGGGTCGTATACAGCGGTGCGTGTGATCTGTTTGCACGCAGGAGCGCGTTGCTGTTTCGCTCGACGGCACGGTTGAAATCCGCAACCGTCTGGTACTCCCGCTCGGTCAGTTCGCGCAGTGCCCTGGCTGCCTTGACGGCGACGATCGAAGCGCTTTGGGTCTGCATCTCTTCGATCTGTCGGACCGTTTCGTCGATCATACTGTACTGTGTGATATCCACAGATATGGTTGTTTTCACCGAGGACTCTCTCTGGCTGTGAAATCCAGCGTAGCTGTGAATCTAGGGTTGGCTATCCGGAGGGTTCGATGGAGAAACCGTTCTGTCGTTTGCTGATTGGTACCATTTCGATAGATTCGTTCAATCTCACTGGTTGGTCGCTCAACGAGCGTGATATTCGGCGTTCCCCGCGGTTTTAATACGCACCCGGATGAGAATATCTACAGATGGATCAAGTAATTACGTTCGGAACGGATGGGTGGAGAGACACGCTCGACGACTTCACGTCACCGCGGGTGAAAATGGTGGGACAGGCCGTCGCTTCGCATCTCAGAGAGGAGGGCCACGAAGGGGGCACGGTTGCCGTCGGGTACGACGCGCGAGAGAGTTCGCCCGGCTTCGCCAACGATCTCGCCGAGGTGCTCACACAGAACGGCTTCGATGTCATCATGCCCGAGCGCGACCGACCGACGCCGCTTACGGCCTACGCGATCGTGGATCGTGACCTCGCAGGTGCGCTGATGCTCACGGCATCGCACAACCCGCCAGAGTACAACGGCGTGAAGTTCATCCCGGAAAGCGGCGCACCCGCGCTGCCTGAGGCGACCGAGTCGATCGAAGCAAAACTCGCAGAGCCGGACCCGCTTCCGGAGGAGGAACACGGCGAGGTTCGTGAGGTCGATTTCGTCGAGTCGCATTTCGAGCACGCACTCGATCTGCTGGAGCCGGAGATTGACGACATCGATGTTATCTACGACGCGATGCACGGCAGCGGCCGCGGGACGACCGACGACCTGCTCGAACGCGGCGGTGTCAACGTCGACCGACTCCGGTGTGACCGCGATCCGACCTTCGGCGACGGCTCGCCGGAGCCAGCAGAAGAGTATCTGGAGACGCTGATCGACCGAGTTACCGACGGTGAGGCGGATCTGGGCATCGCCAACGATGGCGACGCCGACCGGCTTGCGGTTATCACGCCGGAACGTGGCTATCTCGACGAGAACCTCTTTTTTGCGGCAATCTACGACTACCTGCTGGAAACTGATAGCGGGACGGCGGTTCGATCCGTGCCGACAACGTTCCTGATCGATCGGATTGCGGAGGCCCACGGCGAGGAAGTCGCCGAGACGCCGGTCGGCTTCAAATGGATAGCTCAAGGGATGAAAGAACACGACGCCCTGATCGGTGGCGAGGAGTCCGGCGGGTTTTCGATTCGCGGCCATATCCGTGAAAAAGATGGTGTCCTGATGGCACTGCTCGCTGCCATCGTCGAGAGCGAGGAGTCACTCGACGACCGCGTCGACCGACTGCTCGAGGAGTACGGCGAGATCCATCAAAATAAGATCAGCGTCAACTGTCCTGACGAGAAGAAACAGGCCGTACTCGACGATCTAGAAGGCGAGATTCCGGATTCGGTTGCCGGTCAGTCGATCAAAAACGTCGTCACGATCGATGGGTTCAAGCTGCTCCTCTCGGATGGCTCGTGGGTGCTTATCCGCCCGAGCGGAACCGAACCGAAGCTGCGTGTCTACGCCGAGGCAAGCTCACCTGAGCGTGTGGATGAACTGCTCGAAGCTGGCGAGTCGCTGGTCGAGAAAGTGCTGTAGCGGATCGAACGCGTCTCCTTTTCAGGTCGTCTCGCCAACAGAGGTATTGATCGCACTTGCGAGTGCGCCTTTGACGACAACTTCGTCACCGAGTGTCGTGAGTCGGATATCCGGTACGTTCGTCATCACGAGCGCCGGCAGTTGGTCGCGGAGTCGGTCGACGATGAGCTCGGGGTTGTTCAGCGCAACAGCACCGCCGATGTAGATGACAATCGGCGCGTAGGCGTGAACGAGGCTGGTGACTCCCTGTGCGTTCCAGTCCGACACCCGGTCAAGCACGTCGTCGACAAACTCGTCTTCGCCAGCAAGCGCAAAGACATCGGCAGCGGACAGCTCAGGATCTTCGACGTCGAGTGCAGTCTCTTGACCGGTGTAGAGCGTTTCGGCGTACCGCGGGATGTTGTCCCCGGAGCAGTACGCCTCCCAGTGGCCGCGTTTGCCACAGCCACAGGGCATCAGCCCCTCATCGTCGACGGTAATGTGGCCGACCTCGCCCGCGTTGCCGTCCCAGCCAGAGAGGACGTTGCCATCGACGATGACACCCGCGCCGATCCCCGAGGAGATCGTCAGGTAGATCATGTTGTCGGGGTTGTGATCGGCGTAGAACCACTCGCCGATGACGCCCGCATTGGCGTCGTTGTGCAACGAAACCGGCCCGTCGATGAGATTCTCGATCGGGCCGGTGAGTGGGATCTGATCGATGCTATCCGGGAGATTTGCGGGATCACGGACCATCCCTTCTGCGCTATCCAGTGGGCCGATCGAGCCGACGCCCGCGGCGAGGATCTCCTGTGGCTCGACACCGGCGTCTTTGCAGGCTGCTCGCAGTGTTTCGAGTATCGATTCCGTTACCTCGATACCCGACGGTCCCTGTGGTGTCGCGCGCTCGGCGCTTCCGTGGACGTCGCCATCTTTGTTACCGACGATTGCCCGTATATTCGTCGCGCCGAGATCAACACCCGCGTACCAGGCCATGGTTTTGCCAATGCTGTACAGAATATAAGTCGCTTGGATTCCGTCTGAATACGCCGTTTCTGCGACGCTTTAGTCGGTGTTTGATCATCTGGTACCAACAGTATAACTATTCTGTAACGCCCCCTTCCCCCCAGAAATACTGCCGGTTGCTGAATTATTTTCAAATACAAATATGTATATTGTATCATGTCAGACGTTGTTCCCGTAATTATACTATTACTCATACTTGCGACCCAGATTCCAGCCCTCACCTTCGGTATACAGCGACTCTACACCGCGAAGCGCCTGAACGGTGATGACCCGATGGATATCTCGACAGCCCGGCAAGAGGGGAACCAGACAGTCGAGGTCGTGGGCACAGCCGAGGTGCTCGAAGAGACGACACAGAGCAAATACTCCGAGAACGAGTGTTTCGCCTACTCCTGGCAGCGGTCGTCATCCGGGAGCGATGGCGGGGTGAAAGGACACGGGACGGAGGGCAAACCGTTTCTGGTCCGTGACGAAACCGGAGAAATCGCCGTCGACCCTGCGAATGCACAGATCGCAGGGAACAAAGAGGCGTTCAACGACCAGTCGAATGACAAACTAACCGAGTGGCGCATCGAAGCTGGTGATCAGGTTCACGTCTATGGCCCCGTCCAGTCTCTCGTCGAGGGGCGTCGCGGGTTCGGGACAGAGACGGTGTATATCGGGAGCAACAGTGCAACGCAGAGCAAAGTCGAACAGATCCGTTCCCGACCGCTGGCCGCCTACGGGATTCTTCTCGGCCTCGCGCGAGATCTGTATATCACGAACGGTGACGAATCAGACGCAGTAAAAAAGGTCGGTCTGCTCGGGTTGGTGTTCACGATCTTCGCCATCGGCGGGATCGCCGCAGGCGGTTTTGTTGCCTTCGCGTTCTTTGGGTGAACGGACGAGTTCAAACCGGATCGTCGAACGTCCGAAGCAAAACCTCCCCAGCAGAGAGCGTCGGCCCAGCGCTGACCGATACCGGTTCTTGGCTCTGGAGCTGGCGACGCTGGCAGACCGTCGCCACCACCAGCCGGATCGTCTGGGCTGCCAGCCGAGCGCCGAGGCAGTACCGACCCCCACCGCCGTACGGGAAGTACGCGAACTCCGGCCGGTCAGGATTGCTCTCGTCTTTATCCTCCAACCACCGCCGGGGACGGAACTGGGTTGGGTCGTCCCAGTAACTCGGATCGCGCTGGGTCACCCACGGCGGAAGCACGACCATCGTCTCTGCGTCGATCCGGTACTCACCCAGCGTGACCGTCTCCGTCGGCTCACGGAAGAGCACGTACTGTGGGGGATACAGCCGCAGACTCTCCCGGACGACGGCATCCAGTAGTGGAAGGTCGTCCAGATCCGCCGGCGTCGGCGTCTCGCCATCCAGTGTTTCGAGTTCGTCTCGCAGCGAGGCCTGTATCTCGGGATGATCACCGAGCAGCCCAAGCGTCAGCGAGAGCGCTGTCGCAGTGGAGTCGTAGCCGGCAAACAAAAGCGCAATCAGCTCGTCGCGGATCGTTTCGGGATCGAGGCCACCAGCCTGCATGATCGAGAGCAGATTTCCGTTCTGCTGACTGCCCGACGAGTCCGCAACGATTGCATCTAGCCGCTCGTGGAGCGTCTCGACGGCCTGCTGAAACCGGTAGTTTCTGGGTGTGGGAACCCACTCCGGGAGATACGCCGACGGCGCGTTCAGAGCCATCCGCGCGAGAATATCGTCGGCTGCCTCGTGGATCGGCGTTCGCTCGCCGTGGAGCTCCAGCCCGAACAGCGCCCGCGCGAGGATGGCAAGCGACAGCGTCTGCAGCTGTTCGTCGGCACGGATCGGCTCGCCCTCCGGCCAGGAGTCGACCATCTCGGTGGTGTCGGTGGTTGTCAGCGAGCCAGCCTGTTTCACTTGGCTGGCTCCGAAACCGGACTGCAAAAGCTGTCTGCGCTCACGCCACTGTTCTCCTTCCAGTAAGACGAGGCTTCCACCCTGCAGGCTGCCGAGTCGATCCCGAACAATCTGGGCTTTCTGGTACTGGTCAGCGTCGGTAACAAGCACCTGTTTGATTGCGTCGGGTGCCGTGACGAGACAGACCGACTGGCCCGCAATCCGGAGGCACACAATGTCGTCGTCGCCGTGGCCCCAGCGCTGGAGGGAATCGAGGGGGGTCCGGAGCAGGTGGGGCGTGTGGCCGACAAGCGGGTAGCTTCCCGGTGCCTGTGGCGGCTGCATTGGTTGGCTGTTTGCCGGCTGCTACTTTAGTGGGGCGTTATATCTTGTAGGATACAACGGTGTTTGACTGCATGAGAGCGTTATATCCTATCGGATACAACGGTTAGTCTCGCGATTGTCGTTGTTCCACTGAGGATACAACGGTGGCAACTGGGTTCCGTTCGCACAGAGATTGATCCTGACTGTCTCAAACCGCTTTCTATCTGCGAAAGAATAGTCAACTAAAATTTATCTAGAGATAATAATATAAATAAGGGTTGAGAGGAACAAAATAGTGATGGATATGGCTGAAAGTAAACGTATATACACTATTCTCGTACTGTTGTGTGTCTTAGTCAGTATGAACGGGGTTCTTCTTTTGTTCCTGTTAGGGTGGCAAATCACATTTGTGGCAGTCGTGTTCGGATTGATGCTTGCAATGATGCTGCTCGTTCTGACGACTTCGATAGAGTAGCAGTTTCTTTTCTGTGCGCATGTCGTCGTAATCGCTGTCGATTCAGCCCACAACGGAATCTATAACAGAACGCAACTGTTCGCCTCGTCTCTGGGACACGCTTAACTTTTCTCCACCATACTAGCAATTGTAAATGTCAACAGAGTCAGAACATCCACTCGCTTATTTCGGCACCCGATCAGTGCTTACGCATGCAATTATGGCAGTTACATTTCTGGGTGCTGTCATCAGTGGTCTGTTCGTTGAGGGAACGATAGGGCTTGTCTCCTTCGTCGCGTTCGTGAACTTCACTGCAGGGATGTGGATCTGCCAGTCGATCCACTCGCTGGGGAACGAGGCGCGAGGAACCGAGTACGACGGCGTTCTCAACGAGGTCCGAAAGTATGTCAGATAGCGGCATCGATACTGGTCGGTTCGCTCGCACGCTAACACTGATCGTGTTCGTCACTGCCGTCTTTCTGGTGATCGCGTCGATCCGACTCGAGGGAGTTGTCCTGCAGATTGGTGTGCTGGCGATCGGTACTGTCGGATTCATTACGGCGATCACCGGCTTTCTTATCGCCGCATCGCAGTTTTACGACGCGACGCAGTGAGACATAGTGTCGGTACAGGTCAGTTTTCACTGCAAAACCGTCAGCCTCAAACGATCACAGTGATCCATTCAGGATATGATCCGGCTCGTCTGGGGGACAGGCAACGCGGCGACAGCCAAGGCCTCCTTTGATATGGCGCTCGCGGAGGCAGGCATCCACCAGTACAACCTCCGGACGCTCTCCTCTGTGATTCCGGCTGAGGCGACGCTCGAACTCACTGACACAGCACCTGATCTCGGCCCGACTGGGAACGTCGTGGATGTCGTACTCGCCAGACAGACGAGTCCGCCGGGCGCTCGCGCGGCGGCCGGACTCGCGTGGGCGCTCGACGATGACGGGACTGGGATCTTCTACGAAGTCGAAGACACTGATCCCGAGACTGTCCGAGAGCTGCTGAAAGCCGGTATCGAACGTGGCTGTTATATCCGGGATATCGACTACTCCACTGTCGAGACGAAAATTGTCACTGCCGACTCGACGCCTGACCAGTACACGACGGCTGTGGTGGTTGCGGTGTACGGTGAGAGTGAATCGCTTTTCTGAGTTGTTGGCAAAGGTAATCGATTGACTGTGGATAGTACGACGGCTTCGGATTGGAAGACTGGAGTGACTCGACCGCTAAACAGCAAGAAAGCCCCGACCGGCTACGCTCCCGCGGCTCGCTGCGCTCCAGTAGGTGCTTGCATCGCCGGGGTTCGCGTAGC
>SL_4KL_010_BRINEDRAFT_10000650_pt1 | contig 18155 bp, 13 predicted proteins | sample SodLak_010_BRINE_2_FD_10664 | JGI IMG/M metagenome (IMG submission 10664)
CCTCGAAATACGTGATCTCGCTTTCCTCGTCGACGACGGCGAGCGCGTCAGCGGCTGGCTCGCCCGCAGCAAGGAGCGACCGCGCCGGGACAGTCGTTCGCTCACCGACCACTCGGAGGGCGTACTGAATCACGCCGTCCTGTGGCCCCTTGCCGCGTGGAAAGACGGCGAAGTCCGCTGCGTCCGGGACCGCCGTCCCCGAAGACAACCAGGGTGACGCTGCTGGCGAGAGGTACAATCCTCGAGAGCGAACGTCTGCGTACACCAGGAACTGAACACCGAAATCCGGGCTCGGACTGCTCGCGAGCAAGGACCGAAACGACAGTCGGTCACCACCGCCTGGCTCGTCGACGACCGCGCCGAGGTCCTCGCGATACAGGAGATGTGCCGCNTCNACCGGTGCGAGGGCGATCTCGTTTCCCGACCGTGGATAGCCATAGCCACGCGAATCGTAAAACCGCTGGCGGGCATCCCCCCCGACGATGACGACATCGCCGTCGAACCGACCCTCGAGTGTCATACCTGGAGGTTGGGTGCGGGGCACAAAGTGCCTACGACTCGCCGNCNNNGTCAGGNNGAGGTGACGTCNGCCGNGGNGNCNGTATCGACCCGTTCACAGGTTGCATCGAGACAGCGCCTGCCGCTTGCCGTCTCGAACGTTGGNAACCCACAGGANCAGACACCATCGACGACGCCCGTTGGGACGACGAACCCAGTCTCACAGTCCGGATAGCACTCACAGCCGGCGATGAGGCCGCCTCGTCGGAGGATACGGAGGTCTCCCGCACAGTTCGGACAGGCCCACTCGCGATCGAACGCCGACGAGACGGCATCATCGAGTGACTCACAGGACCGGTCGAGACAGACGTGGAAGGCGAGGCCACGTTCGACACGCATGCGCGGAAGGCCACAGGAGCAGCGGTCGTCGCGAATCTCAGCATCCCGTGGGATTGCGTACCGATCGCCACAATCCACACAGTGTACCCCGTTCGAACGGACCAACACCCCACGACAACCGTCAGCTGGACAGTCACCGACCGGCACACCCGCACTCGAGGCCGGGTAACTCCCAAACCCGTCCTGGTCGTGGGCAGCTACCCGAAGCGTCTGTGTCCCCTTTTTTGCGACGAGCGTGAACCCACCGTTTCGTTCACTCGAGACGCTCTCGGCTCGCGTCAACCAGGCGACGGGCTGGTAGCCGTCTATATCATGGACTAATACGGTGTTGTCGGGTTTGACGACGGTGGTGACGCGGCCACGGTACTCTGCACGGTCGGCTCCGTCGGCGATGACAGTGCAGTCACCGGCCAGGACGCGGATCATCTGTTCGGCCATATCGCCGTTGGACCCGCGATCGTATATAAACGCGAACCCAGCGGATCCGAACGGTTTTTTGCCCCCAGTGAGTACCGCTGGGTATGACCAAGCGATCGGCCGCAGAGCGGATCAAATACCGGAAAGCGAACGCAGTCGATCCCGAACAGTTCCTGCGTTCGGCCGACGCCGTCACCGACGAGGACGGCGACCTCACGCTGACCACTTCGTTCAAAGACGAGGTCAAAGCCCAGCTCATCGCCGTCGAGGACCTCGGCGTTGACATCCACCACGTCGCCGATATCTTCAATGCCCCNGTCGAATCGGTCTCCCCCGTCGAACGTGAGGGACCGGCCTACAAGGTCTACAACACCATTCACAACTGGCCCGCAGNGGCAGCGATTCTCATCGACGTCGCACTNGACCGCGCGCTTCGAGAGCGAGCCGAGTCGTGGGACGACGTTCCAGGAAAGCAGTGCTTTCAGATACTCCAGTCACTNCGGGTCTTTCAGGACGACTGTCTGTTCTGTGACGGCCCCGTCGAAATTGGCGACCCAGAGGCGCGTGAGTTACCAGTCGGTGATGGGGACGTCGTTCCCGTCCGGTGTCGTGACTGTGACCGCCTGTTCGTCGAATTCCTGCCAGGGTCCGTCCCAACCAAGTAGCTGATCGGCCACCAAGTCGGCGATTATAACAGCCGACATGGCTCTGGCCCTCGACAGGCGTCAGTGGAGACACACCCCACAACCGTCCAGACTTAGGGTTCGATCCGGATCGTTGTCTCGTCCTGTAACCCGGCTCGAGCCGGATTCTTGACGTTGATTCCGACCGACAGCGTATATTCTCCCGGCGTCGCCGCTTCCCACTCGCGTTTCGAGACCTGAAAGCGCCCCGACCACTGCCGCTGGAAGGTGATCCGTTCGCCACGTTTGAAATGAAGGGCACCCGTTTCGTCCGGTGGATCGCGGAGTGACGCTTCGACGGCCTCCGGGACGTCGTCGATTGCCCACTGCCAGCGGATCGGTGATTGCGTCCGAATCGAAACCGGAATCGGAAACCGGTTATCGAACGTAATCCGGAAAGGGATCGGTTCCCCTCGCTCGAAGACGGTTTGTGGCGTTTCGACGGACACCGAGATCGCTCGTCGCCGGACCCAGTGTGGAACGAGCCGGTTACTCCAGGCGGAGCCGTTGATCGAGCGCATCGCCTGTGGCTGAAAGTACTCCCGTTCGCCGGGTAAAAAGGGGTCCTCATCGTCACGAGAGACCGCTTGAGACTCGTAGATCCGGCGCATTAGCAGTCAAAAGCAACCGAAGCGACAAAACGGTTTCGAGAGCACCAGTTACACTGGGGATCAGTCGTCAGCCGGTGCGTCACTCTGTTGATAGCCAGGCTCGCCGAGTCCGTCGTCTTCGAACAACAGACACGCGATTTCGTGGGTATCACTCCGCGGAACGGCCACTGGGTCGGTCTCTTCACACGGTGTCACGAACGAATCCTCGAGTACCGAAAGTGCCCCCTCGACATCGTCTGAGCCCAGGTGTTCGATCGAGGTTCGAACGAGCGATTCAGCATCGCTGTCCGGGACCGTCGACGGAATGCCAAACTCATCACGAACCCGGTAATCGAGCTCGGACGCTGAAAGATCGACATCTTCCGAATCCTCTCCCTCTTCGGTGATCGTGATGACGTTCGTCACCGCTTCTGACTCCTCGAGACGAAGTCGATAATCGAGCAGTGACCGCCAGGTCTCCTGGTCGACGCGCAACTCCGCTGGTGGGATAACTTTCGGACAGCGCGTGTGGAACCGACAGCCAGATGGTGGATTCAGTGGCGAGGGTACGTCACCCTCGAGGAGGATTTTCTCGCCTTCCCAGAGCGGATCGGGTTCCGGAATCGCCGACAAGAGTGCCTCGGTGTACGGGTGGGATGGCGAGGAGAAGATCTCCTCTGTGGCGCCGACCTCGGCGAACTGACCGAGGTACATCACGGCGATCCGGTCGGAGATGTGCTCGACGACACTCAGGTCGTGGGCGATGAAGATGTACGAGAGCCCGAACTCGACTTGCAGGTCCTCGAGCAGGTTCAGAATCTGTGCCTGCACACTCACGTCGAGTGCACTGACTGGTTCGTCACAGATGATGATTTCCGGATCGACAGCGAGCGCTCGGGCGATACCGATACGCTGGCGTTGGCCACCGGAGAACTCGTGTGGATACCGGTGTGCGTGACTCGGATTGAGTCCGACGGTCTCGAGGAGGTCCTGGACTCGACTCTCACGATCGTCTGGCTCACCGATGTCGTGAATATTCAACGGCTCTCTGATGATCTCACCGACGGTAAGCCGCGGATTGAGACTCGAGAACGGATCCTGGAAGATGTACTGGAGGTCCGTTCGGAGATCACGGAGCTGACTGCTCGAGACCTCCGTCAGGTCGATTTCCTCAGTGAAACCAGCGGCGGCGGTCGAGGAGTCTGGCTGTGGCTGGTAGTAGACGGAGCCATCGGTCGGTTCGATGAGTCGCAACATCGCTCGCCCGAGACTCGTCTTTCCACAGCCACTCTCTCCGACGACACCCAGTGTTTCACCGGGGTACAGCTCGAGGTCGATGCCGTCGACGGCTTTGACCCACTGTTTCCGACCGAGTATGTTGTCGATGAAGCCGCTTCTGGACTCGTAGTATTTCTCTAGCCCCTCCGTACGAATAATCGGTTCGTCACTCATTTTGTTCACCCGAAGAAATCGTCGTGTTCGATGGCGGCTCGGACGGAGAGGTTGCCTCAGAGGGTACCGTTCCCTCACCGCGTACCGTCACTTCATAATCGAGGCCTTCGCTTAACTCGCCAGTGTACTCGAGACACTTGGCGGCTCGTGTCGTTTGTGGGGTGGTTTCTGCACCCGTATCCAGGTCGAGTAAGGGTGGCTCGATTTCGGCACAGACGTCTTCAGCGAACGGACACCGTGGATGGAAACTACACCCGGATGGTGTCTCGATCAGGTCGGGCATCGTGCCCGGAATCGTCTGGAGCCGTTCCCGATCGGACCCCACCCGAGGGATCGAACTCATCAGTCCAACGGTGTAGGGGTGTTTTGGATCGTAGTAGAGCTCTTCGACCGGTGCCTTCTCGACCGGTTGCCCGGCGTACATCACCATCACCCGATCACAGACTTCGGCAACGACACCGAGGTCGTGGGTGATAAGTTGGACCGCCGTGTCGAACTCGTCGGCCAACTCCTCGATCAGCGTGAGGATCTTCGCCTCCGTCGTCACGTCGAGCGCTGTCGTCGGCTCGTCTGCGATCAGGATATCGGGATCGCACGACAGCGCCATTGCGATGACGACACGCTGTTGCATCCCGCCGGAGAACTCGTGTGGGTAATCCGAGTATCGGGTGTCGGCGTCGGGAATACCGACCCGATCGAGCAACTGAATCGCTCGATCTTTCGCTTCTTTATTGCTGTAATCCAGATGGTGACGGATCGCTTCGGCGATCTGTTCACCGACGGTGTAGACGGGGTTAAGCGCCGTCTGGGCGTCCTGGAAGATCATGGCGATCCGGTTGCCACGGATGGATCTGACCGACTCCTCTTCCATATCCAGTAGGTTTTCGCCCTCGAGCCGGATTTCACCGCTTTCGATGACGCCGGGATTCTCGATGAGCTGTAACAGCGAGAGTGCGGTTACGCTCTTTCCAGCGCCACTCTCACCGACGACACCGAATTTCTCCCCGCGTTCGATCTTGTACGAGAGATCATCGACAGCAGTCACGACACCCTCAGCCGTGTAGAAGGACACGGTGAGATTCTTGACCTCGAGGAGTGCCATTATCCGCCACCTCCGTGGTTGATGTTGTCGACCTGTGCATCCAGTGCGTCGTTGATCGCGTCACCGATCATGTTCATCGACATAACGAAGATGAAGATCATCAGCCCGGGGAAGACCGTTGCCCACCAGTTCCAGTCGGCATCTGGGCCGGACATCAGGGTGTCCTGTTCGGCGTCGAGGATGGTCCCCCATTCGGGCGTGCCGGGTGTGAATCCGAGTCCGAGGAAACCGAGTGCGGCGACGCCGATAACGACGGTCCCGATACTGAGTGTTGCCTGGACGATGACTGGTGCGATGGCGTTCGGCACGATGTGTTTAAACACCACGCTCCGATCGCGTGCACCGAGTGCTTTCGCCGCCAGGACGTACTCGTTCTGTTTTACCTTCAGAATCTCTCCCCTGATAAGTCGGGCGTAAATGGCCCAGCCAGGGAGCACGAACGCCGCCACCAGTTGCCAGTAGCCGCCGCCGAACACGGCGACGAGCAACAGGGCAAGGATCAGGCCGGGGAACGCGAACACGACGTCGAGGATCCGCATCATGATCTCATCGACTGTCCCGCCGAAGTAACCGGAGATGCTCCCGAAGATGATGCCGACGGTCGATGCGATTCCAGTCACAATGAACCCGATCGTCACACTGTAATAGGACCCGGCCAACACCCGAGAGAACATATCGCGGCCCAGGCGGTCAGTTCCCATAGGATGAGCCAGTGAGGGTGGCTCGTAGCGATCGCCGACACCGGTCGCGGTCACGTCGTACGGCACAAGTTCGAACGGCTGAACGACGATGCCGGCCACCGTGATCGGCCGAGAGAAAATCACGGCACCAATCATCAGCAAGACACAAAACACGCCGACTAGCGCGAATCTGTCGCGGATTAGCTGCTGGATGATCCGCTGTCGACGACTCATGACAGCGGTATCTTCATCGTCTCCCCAAATCGCCTCATCGGGCTGTTCGACGCGGTCGGCATCGAAGCCGGTTATCTGAATTCTGCCTCGTTGTGTTGACATAGTGATATTCAATACTCGTCTCGAATTCGCGGATCAAGCACCGCATACATGATATCAGCGGCCAGATTCGCCACGACGATTGCAGCCCCGACGAACATGGTGATAGCCATGATGAGGTTAATCTCTCGGAGGTTGATCGCCTCGATGAGCAAGGCACCGAGACCAGGCCACCCAAACACAACCTCGACGACGACTGAGCCGGAAACGATCCCGGCCGTCAAGAACGCGGCGACGGTCACCGCAGAGATCATCGAGTTTCGCAAGACGTGCTTGATGATGACGGTTCGTTCTGGCAGCCCTTTGGCTCGAGCAGCCGTGACGTAGTCTTTGTTCATCTCCTCTGCCATCGATGTCCGAAGGATACGCATCAGGTTCGCCGATGCGGCTGTCCCGATGGTAACCCCGGGTAAGATGAGCCACCACAACATCTCCCGTGAGAGGAGTGGCTCCTGTGGATCGAGCACGGGGAACCAGTTGAGTTCCACCGCGAAGATTGCCATCAACATCAGACCGAGCCAGAAGTTGGGGATCGAAATGCCCGAGAGTGCTGCGAACCGGCTGGCGTGGTCACCGAACCGGTCTTTCCGGGTTGCGGCGTAGATACCGCCTGGGACAGCGATCAAAATCGCGAAGACCCAGCCGAACAGACCCAGTGCGATCGTTTCGGGAAGACGGGCGATCATCATCCCACCGACGTCGGGTCCACGGGAGTATACTTCTCCCATATCACCGGTCAGCATACCGGCCACCCAGTTGAGATACTGTTCCCAGATCGGAAGATGGAGTCCGAACTCCCGTCTGAGATTAGCAGCATCCGCCGCTGTCGCATCCGGATTGTTTGCGACCATCATATCCACGATGTCCGCGGGGGTGAGATGGATCATCCCGAAGGTAATCACGGAGACGCCAAACAACACTGGGACTGACGCCAGCAACCGCCTCAGAACGAATCGTCGTAAACTCATATAATGAAAGGTGGATCGAAGCGTCGGTTATTCGTCGCGGTCCAGGTAGATGATCTGTTCGTCGATCGGCGCGTAGAGTGCGTAGCTCAGCAGCGACTGCGTCGCAGGGTGTGCGTTCAGTCCGTTGACCTCGTTGTTCCCAGCGATCGTCGTCAGTGAGTAGTCGACGATGGTGTTTGCCCCCAGCTCGGTGATCGCTGGCCACAGTTCGTCGTAGCGCTCACGGCGCAGGTCCTCGTCCGCAGAGACGTCCTCACCGAACCGGCAGCTGCGAAGCAGGTCGACGAACTCGTCGTCGAACGTGCCCTCGGGGAAGAAGAAGTTACAACACCCGTTGTAGTTGTCGGGGTCGTGAATCGCTTCGGCGTAGCCGTGTGGGTCGAACCCGCTGGCGAGACCGATCGTCGCCGTCGCATTTCGCTCACTGCTGTTCTGGGCACCCTCGTCGGTGTACAGTTCACCGGAGGTCCAGTCACCGAGGGCCGCAGGCGTCTCGAGTTCGGCCTCGAAGAGTCCACTGGCGTTCAGTTCGTCGACCAGGAGCGCCATCTTGTCGGCACGCTCTTCGTCGTCGGCGTTGGTCTGGATGATGACGTCGATCGGTGCCTCGAGGCTCGACTCCTCGATGAGTTCCTCGGCCAGTTCGTAATCCGGCTCTGCTGGGTACGCCCAGTCCTCATCGAAGAGGTCCTCGTACTCCCCGGTCGTGGCGAGGTCAGCAGCGGGTAGTGGGAACGGGACGCGTGCGGGATCTCCCCAGCCCTGCTCGACGATGTCGACCATCGTCTGTCGTGGAACGAGCGCGCTGACGGCCTGTCGGATCTCCTGTTCGGCGAATGCCCCACCTTCTTCGGTGTCCATCATTGGGAACTGGATGAACTTGAATCCGGTGCCGGGCGTGCCGGAGACGACGAAATCGTCGGAATCGTAGAAACTGTTCCGGGCGTCTGACTGCAACTCGTAGGCAATGTCGATATCGCCGTCCTCGAGTGCGGCGGCCCGCTGTGCACTCTCGGGAACGAATCGGATGTTGATCTCGTCGATGACGGGTCCGTCCGGGTAGCTCTCCGGTCCGTCGAACCATTCGAGGCTGTCGACGCCGTGTTCTTCGACCCAGTAATCGTCGAACTTGGTCAGCAAGAGCGTGTCTGCCTCTTCGACTTCCTCGATCTGATACGGGCCGGTCCCGATCGGGATCATGTCCTCGTCGTCACGTGGGTCGAGTTCGCCTGCTGGAACGTCGTGGTGTTCTTCTGGGAAGATCTCGATCGGTGGCAGCTGCAAGAACGCCTGTGCGTCGGCCTCCTGCGAGTAAAGTTCGAAGGTGTATCCGTCGTCGCCGTCCGGGGCGGTCGCGTGGAGGAAGCTGTCGAAGACCTGGCCCTGGTTGTCCGAGCCAACGAATCGGTCGTAGGATCCGACGAGGTCGCCAGCGGTGAGTTCGGTCCCGTTGTGGAACATGATACCCTCGCGGAGGCGACCCTCGACGCGAGTCCCGAAGACGCCGCCTTCGACAGCGTCACCGGCCTCTTCTCGCGTGATCATACGAACCATGTCACCCTCCTGGACATCAGCAAGATCCTCTGGGTGGACGATCAGGGCGAGGTTATCTTCGCCAAGGTCGTACGCAGGGAAGCCGCCGTCGACTTCGACGACTTCGTACTCCTCCATGTACGGCTCGTAGTCCTCGGGGCCGACGTCGTTGGACGCGTCGACCTCGTACTCTTCGGCCATCCAGAGTTCGACTTCACCCTCGGTGTTCTGGGTGATGAGGCCGTCGTAGACGGTTGCGAGGACCGTCGTGTCCTCTGCGGCCGTACTCTGTGCGGCGTCGTAGTCGGAAATGTCGTCACGCGGGATGGCGAACTCGAGTCGGCCGCCTTCGACGATTTCGTCGAAGTCGACTTCGTTGCGCTCGAGGGCGTCTTCGATGTCTGCGACATCCTCGTCGTCTGCTGGGTCGTCGGTGTCGTCACCGTCGTCGTCGCCGCCAAGACAGCCGGCGACGGTTGCTGCTCCGGCGACGGCCATGCCTTGAAGCATGCGTCGGCGGTCGATTCGTGCACTGGTTTCGTCGATGTTACCTGACATAGGTTGTTGGATTGTATCGGTCGCGGGTGGGTAGTTATAAACGGTACAGCTTGCCTGCCGGACCCGGGTGGCACCCTTCCTGAAGTGCAGTCACCGTGTGGGGATTACCGGATTGACAACGTCAAACACACATGCCTGTTTACTCCACAATGGGTGGTTGACCAGCTATATATCTTTCCCTAATTATTTTTACGAGTATGAGTGAAGAAGTTTGAAGTAGAGCCAACTCACAGGCCAGTTTTTGGAATAACTCCAGAAAAAGGCGGAGAGGGCCCATAGATACGCGTTTCTTCTCTGACATACCACATGGTACCATAACCCACATCAGTATACATTGACCATGACAAACCGGGTGTTCACGAAAATAGACGCTTCAACACCTTTCGCTACGGTTCGAGTAGCTACAGTGGGTGAGCTGTCACGTCCGTTTTAGGCAAATACTGCACGAAGAAGTGGCAATACTGTCCTTCTAAGAGATAATGTACAGAAATAATCACGAATCGATCCATGAGAAACGGGACGGGGTTTTTTACTCCCTTCGTGATAGACGGGTGCAATGGAAAAGACACCGGACTGGTTACACCTCGGCGATGGTGAGCGTATCGTCTGGCACGCCAGACCACACCCAATCGCCATGGGGTGGCGCCTGCCAGTCGGATTTGGCCTTATTATCGGTGGGCTGTTGGTACTGGCGCTTCTCGCGACGAATTCCAATCCACTCGTCGTCGCGACCGGCCTGGTGTTCACGGTCGCTGGTGTCGGCGTGCTCTTCATCGGCTTTGTCTTCTGGACGAACACCAGGTACGTCCTCACCTCGAGCCAACTCTACCTGAAACGAGGGGTCTTCAGCCGTGACGTAACGCAATTTCGTCTCGACCGAATTCAGAATACGACGCTCGATCAGGGGGTGATCGGGCGGCTCCTGGGGTATGGCCAGTTGACCGTCTACACAGCTGGTTCCGCAGAACCAGAACTCACCTTCGACCGCGTCCCCAACCCCGGATCCGCAGCTAGTAAACTGAGTCAGCAACTCGAGGGAGGGTCCGAACCGGCCATTTGAGCGCGCTCAGAATCACGGCCGGGAACGGCCGCGATAGCTCAGGAAGGAAACGCCTTTGACCAGCCACACCCCGTGTCCAGGTGATGGAGGTCGCCGAGGTTCTGCCTGACTTTGCTGATGCCTTCGCGTTCGAGTCGTTCAATCAGATGCAACGAGAAGCCCTCCCTGCCCTTCTCGAGCGTGAGGAAAACGTCGTCGCGAGTGCACCGACAGCATCCGGAAAGACGGCGCTGGCTGAACTGGCGATCTGTAACGCCCTCGAAGGCGATGGTACAGCCCTCTTTATCGCCCCGCTTCGGGCGCTCACAAACGAGAAAGAAGCCGACTGGGACCGATTCGAGTCACTCGGCTATTCGGTCTACGTCGTCACCGGCGAACGCGATCTCGATCCGCGGCGGGCCGCCCGCGCGGACATCCTCGTGATGACGCCTGAAAAACTGGATTCGGCGACGCGCAAACACGACTCCCCGCGGTATACGTTCGTCACCGATATCGACGTCTGTGTCATCGACGAGGTACACCTCCTCGACGCCGAACGTCGGGGGTCGGTACTCGAGGTAACCGTCTCCCGACTCCGAAGACTCTGTGCCCCGCGAATCGTCGCGCTCTCGGCGACGATGCCAAACATCGACGACGTCGCGGCGTGGCTCGATGCCCCGCCAGCGTGTACGTTCGAGTTCGACGACGAGTATCGGCCCGTCGACCTCAACGCTGGTGTCAAAACCTACACGCACGGCGAGAATACCTTCGCCGACAAGTACCGACGCCTCTACCGCGCACTCGACCTCGCGGAACCACACCTGAGAGAGGACGGCCAGGCACTGGTCTTCGTCGCCTCGAGGCAGGATACCGTCAGGGCCGCCGAAAAGGCCCGGGACGAAATCGCCGAGCGTGATATCGACATGGGCGCCCGTGGTGACTACGATTTCCACACCGAAACCCAGCGAATCGAGAACGACACCCTCCGACGGTCGGCCCTCGACGGCGTGGCGTTTCACCACGCCGGACTCTCGAAAAACGACAAGGACCTGATCGAGGCCTGGTTCAAAGCCGGGAAGATCGAACTGCTCTTTTCGACCTCGACGCTCGCGTGGGGCGTCAATCTCCCGGCCCGGTGTGTCGTCATCCGGGATACGAAATACCACGACCCACTCGAGGGGGAAGTGGATATGAGCCCGCTCGACGTCCTCCAGATGCTCGGACGGGCGGGCCGGCCGGGATACGACGACGTTGGCTACGGCTGGGTCGTCTGTGATGGTGCTGAGGCCGATAAGTATCGCCGACTGCTCAGAGACGGCAAGGAGATCGAATCACGGCTCGCAGAGAGCCTGCCGACGCACCTCAACGCCGAAATCTCGATGGGGACCATCGACGACTTAGAGGACGTCATGGCGTGGCTCGAAACTACATTTTACTACGTGCGCGGGCAGTCGCGACCCGAGGAATACGAGTTCCAGACGCTTCGGCGACGGGTCCGTGACTGCCTCGAGGAGCTGGTCGAGACGGGGTTCGTCGAGACCGGGCCGGATCTATCGGTCGAACCGACCGCTCTCGGGGTGCTCGCGTCGACGTACTACCTCCGTCTCGAGACCGCTGCCGGGTTCGCCGCGCTGTGTGAGCGGGCAGGCGAGGATGGCGAGGGGACGCTCGAGGCCGACGACATCCTCGAGACCGTCGCCACCGCCGTCGAGTTCGACTCCGTCTCCGCCCGCCAGGCCGAACGCGACGCGATCCGCGCCGTTCTCGTCGGTCACGAGACGGGGGAACTCGAGGCGGGCCAACGAAAGGTGCTCGCGATTTTGCGCGGTGCTGCTAACGGCTCCGTACCGGGGGACCTCCGCAGTGACGCCTGGGTCATCAAACGCAACGCACTCCGTTTACTCGCCGCACTTCGGGCCTTCCTCGAGCGGTTCGCCAGCCCGCACGACGCCAACCTGGCCCGACGCCTCGAGGCCCGGATCGAACACGGTGTCGCCGACGACGCCGTCGGATTGACCGCGATCGATGGCGTCGCTGCTGGTCGAGCGAGCAAACTCTCGACGGAAGGCATCACGACCCCCAGTGACGTGGTGGATGCAGGTGTCGATGGACTCGTCGACGCCGGTCTCGGGGACTCGATCGCCGAACGGGTGCACGAAGGAGCGCAGAAACTGCCGACCGTCGAGGTCGAGTGGGGGGACTTCCCGGAGCAGATCGCGTTCGGCGAAAATGCGATGCACGAGGTCCGTGTTCGAAACGTCGGTGAGCCAGCCACCGCGGGTATCAGAGTGACGGTCAACGGTGTCGAGATGAGTCAGACGACGACGTACCTTCGAGACCAGGAAACCGTCCCCGTCGGTGTCTTCGGCGCAAAGGCTGACGACCTCGAGTACAGCATCAGTGTCGTGTTCCCCGACCAGCCACTCCTGCCGACGGTCGTCTCACGGACGGTCGACGTCGTCTAACGCGGCGTCACGTCCGGACGAGTGAACATCGCGGCGCCGGTGCCGCGTGTGGACACGCGAGTGGACTACGGCTCGTCCTCGAGACGGTCGTGTCTCGCGTCGATTTCGTCCAGCAGATCGAGTGTCTTCCGGATCGAGGCTCGAATCGCATCACTCCGGTTGACGAATTTTCCATCGTCCCCGACGTGTTCGTCGAGGTCGTCGAGCAGTTCCTGTGGAATTTCGACGCTGATTTTCGGCATACGCGAGCGTTCGTCTGCACGGCATATAAGGAATCGGACAGCTCGAGAGAAAAGACTCAGTCAGCCGCTTCCGGTTCCGCCTCGGGACCTGGGTCGGTGCTGCCGCCACCACCGCCGAAGAACCGACCACCGCCGGTCAAGAGATAGAGGACGGCCAGGCCGAGCAGGTACGTGAGCGCGAGCGGCAGGGCGATGAGAATCATGGTCAGGATACCTCGTGGACTGGCAAACGCCGCGAAGGTGAAGATTCCGACGACGACCGGCCGCCATCGGGCGAGCATCGTTCGGTAACTCACGATGTTGCCAACGTGGAACATCGCCATCGTGACGATGATGTTGAACAGCAAGCCGATACCGACGGTCGTGAAGATCACGAGCCAGAAGAAGCTCTTGATCCGGTAAGACACGATGACCTGGTTCGCGATGGCATCGGCTACCAGATACGAGATGACCGCAGGCGCAATCCAGAAGAACCCGAGGTAGGTTCCGACGGCGAAGCCGAACGCAAGGACGCCACCCCACACGAGGAAGACGCGTTCGTCACCGCGGACCAGCCCCCGTTCGCGAGCCGCCGGCCACGCGTAGTACAGCAACAGCGGGAGCACGGCCACGATGCCTGCGAGCACGCTCACCTTGACCGCGAAGATCAGCACCTCGACCGGGTGGAGCGCGATGACGATATCGGTGTGCTCGAGCAAGCCCGCGGCGTCCATGCCGGTTTCGGCGTCGTTCTCGATGGCGATCGTATCGAGGACGTCCTGGGGCACACGGTCGAGAAACAGCGTCAGTGTGTCTCCGACTCCGCCCTGGTAGAGCCAGAAGAACGTCCCGGCCATGACGACCATGAACAGCCCGACCAGGCGGAACATCTTCGAGGTGAGGCTGTTGAAGATGAACACCAGGTCGTAGGCGTAGCCGCCAATGTCGTCTTCGGTGGTTTCGTCCTCGGTGAACGGGTCGAGCATCCCGGCGGCCGTACTCGAGAGGAGGCCGCCCTCGTCGTCGGCGTCAACGTCTCCGTCCGCCTCCGTCCCAGCGCTGTCATCACCCTCACCGTCGGCGTCCGTTTCGGGTTCGGGCTCGGCGTTCAGGGTATCGAACCGATCCAAAATGGCCTGTGCTTTCTCTTTCTCGTCCTCGTACATCGCCTTCCGGGCTTCCTCGAGCGCTTCGTCCTCACTCATCTTGGTGAAGACCTGTGGCGGGGCTTGCCAGATGGCATCGGCCTCGAGTACCTGGAGGTCGATTTCGGAGGGGTCTGTCGCCGTCCGTAGCGCCGACTCACGCGGGTACACCGGGCTCTGGAGGACTTTGAACGTATAGAGGATCAAGACCCCGAACGCGAGCACGAACGCGAGCAACAGTCCAGAGGCGGCCGCCCCGAGGATGCCGTAGGTTTCAGGGAGGGTTTCGACCAGCGAACCACCGCCAGGCTGGAGCCACGCGGGCAACGAGGGGTAAACCTCATCCTCGAGGTACTGAAACCCGCCGTAGCTGATCGCGGTGGCGAAGAGTGCAGCGAGTGCAAAGACGGCGACACCGAACTGACCGATGCGCTTTTTGACGAGGGCCGCACCGCCGTCGAGTTCAGCCGCCCCTCGTCGCCGAATGTTGGTGACGAGTTTGGCGAGGCCAAGACTGAACACGTAGAGAACGACCATGGGCGTCGCCCACATGACCAGGGTGAACGGGTCCGGCGGCGAAAAGAGCGCCCCAAAGACGGTGATGCCGACGATGGCGTGTCGCCACTTCTCACGGAAGGTCTCATACGGGACGATTTCGGTGTACGAGAGGGCGCTCATGAACAGCGGTAACTGCGCGGCTAACCCGAACGAGAGGGTCAACAGGGCGATGAACTCGGTGAACTCGGTGATCCCGAAACTGGGCTTGATCCCCATATTGACGGCGTTGGCCGCCAGGAAGTCGAACGCGTAGGGGAAGAAAATCGTGTAGGCATAAAAGAGCCCGATCCAGAACAGCACCACCGAGAGCATCCCGAACATGAACAGGTAGGTGCGCGAGAGCGGAACGACGCTCTGGACGCCGCGCTCGCGGAGTTTTTGTCGCGAGAGATACAACAGCGCCGGGATGGCGATCAGGATACCGATGATCATCCCGATTTTCGCCTGTAACAGGATGACCTCGAACGGCGTCCGCGTAATGATGTCCGTCTGATCGGCGACGTGCGCCGCCATCTCGGCTTTTGCCGTCGCCTCGAGGAAGTCCCAGACCCAGAGTCGAAGCACGTAGAATGTGCCAAGAAAGCCGATGACGAAGACGATAAAGACCTTCTGGAGGTTGGCCTGAGCACTCGAGAACATCGCCCCGAGTGTGTCACGGCCCGCGTTAATGGTCTGAGCGGTGTCCTCGTCGATGGCACTCATTGAGTGTGCCACTGTAGCTTTTATCCAGTTATCAACCTTTCGAGTCAATCAGTAGCTGGCGACGGGTAGCAACCGGTTACTCCGACTGCTGGCACAACACGTAAGAAAAAGGCCTATAACCAGCGGCCTATCTATATCCCGATAGATGCGGGACGAGCCGGAGTCGGGTGCGGAGAGCGACGAGGGTAACGAGCCACAGGACCCGCCCTCGAGCGAGCCGAGCGATGTGCCCGAAGCCGACGACGGCTCAGAGACGGTTACGGAGGGGAGAGAGGACGACGAGGAGACGGCAGCGAATGAGTCCACTGGGTCGGCGGAGACGGCTGCAGTGGCCGACGAAGACACAGCCAGTGATGACGACGCGGACGGAGACAGCGCTGGAAGAGACGTCACGGACGGAGGCGACGCTGACGGGGACGACGAAACCGACGCAGATACCCAGACCCGAGAAGACGGCGACGGAGGGGCCGACGGCGGGCTCACAAAAACGAGTGACGNCGACTCATCGGACGCCGACCACTTCGAAGACGTCCCACTCGGAGATCGTCCCACGTTTGGGCCGAAGCCACCGCGTGAGCACCCCTCACCGACAGGTGAAAGAGCAGACTCGAGCGAGGACCATGAGACAGCGCCGACTGACGACGAGGACGGTCAGGAAGTGGATGACGATGCGGACGCTCGAGGAGCCGGTGAGGACGGCGACGACGCAGAGAGCGAAGAGACGGACGACGAAGACGAAGATGAAGCCGACGAAGACGGAGACGAGACCGAGGGAGAAGATGAAGCCGACGAAGACGAAAATGAAACGACGGAACCGGACGACGAAGACGGCGTAAACGCCACCGAAACCGCTACCCCCGAGGCCAAAACCGACGGGCACGGTCACCCTGACTCGAGCCAGGAGAAACAGGAGCCTACCTATCCGGATCCGGACGAAGACGTCGGCGGCATCTCGACACCGCCGGACGACGAGGAGATGCCACTGACCGATCACATCGAGGAGATGATCATGCGGCTGGCAGTGGTCTTACTGGTTGGCTCGGCGGCAACCGCGATTGCCCTCCTCGGCTCCTCACAAGGCATCACCGTCATCTGGGACAACGTCTTCCCCTCGGGTGTCGAGCAACCACCCCACGTGTACGGCCCCCTCGAGCTGTGGTTGACCCGGATCAAAGTCGCCGCCCTGGCAGGAATCATGGTGGCGATTCCCATGCTCGTCTATCAGTGTTATCTGTTCATGCGACCGGGGTTGTACCCACACGAACGCAAGTACTACCTGGCAGCAGTGCCGACGAGCGTCGTCCTCGCGGGCATCGGGATGCTCTTTTCGTTCATTGTCGTCCTCCCGATTCTGTTCGAGTATTTCACATTCTACTCCGAGGGAAGCGCCGACATCGCCTACGCCCTCGGTGAGACGTTTAACCTCATCATCACGTTGACCGGCTTCCTGGCGGTCGTCTTCCAGATTCCGCTGTTTGTCATCCTCGCGGTATTGATGGGCGTCACGACGCGTACGTGGCTTACCGAGAAACGCCTCTACTTCTGGGCGGCCTTCTTCGGCCTCTCGTTCATGTTCACCGTCGACCCGACGCTCATGGCCCCCATCATCGTCGGAATCGTCATGATCATCCTCTTCGAGGGGACGCTCCTGTTGCTCAAGTGGGCCGGACAGGAATAACGACGGTCGCTCGAGGGAGTCGAGTTTCGGTACCGTTCACCCCGTCACCCGAGTGATACCTGGAGTACGTACTGAACCTCCCCATATGATCGAGAAGCGTTTTGCCGTGGAGGCCCCTCTCATCAATACGTGAATCTGTGTATGGGTCGAAACGAGTCAGCAATACGGGGTGGCACGCGTGGATGTGCAGATGCTCGGTCCCAACCACGAGTCCGGCATCGCCGCGGGTGATCGATCGTGGCTGATCCCGTCCCCGTTCCGACGACGTGTTTGCGGTGTGCCGTCGGCTGTGGATTAGTCCAGCACGGAACCGACTCGAGCAGCGGCCTCGAGCGCGTTACTGGCGATCGAGCACATCCAACGACACGGGGCATGGCGTGTCGTCGAGGACTTCGTGAGACGGCCGCACTGGGGGAAAACCGACTCACCGACCCACTGGTCCGTCGTGGCGACGAACTGGTGGCCGTGACGTGGGCGGAAGCCCTCGAGCGCGCGACACGCGGCCTCGGAACCGCACTCGAGTGCGGCAGGGATGCCGTCGCCGTCCTCGGCAGTGGCCAGCAGACGAACGAAGCCGCCTACGCGCTTGGTAAACTCGCCCGCGGCGGGTTTGGAACCCGTTACTACGACGCCAACACCACGCTGTGTATGGCGAGTGCGGTGACGGCATACTACGATGCGTTCGGGAGCGATGCACCGCCGACGACGTATGACGATATCCCGAAGGCGGAAACACACATCATCTGGGGAGCGAACCCCGCCGTCGCTCACCCCGTGGTGTTTCAGTGGATCCGACAGAGTGCAGCCGAGGACGGATCGACGCTCCTGGTCGTCGACCCGGTCGAAAGCGAGACCGCTGCGGTGGCCGATAACCACATCGCCCCAGCACCCGGCACAGACCTGGCGCTCGCTCGAGCCGTCCTCGCCCGGCTCTGTGAACGTGGGGAGTGTGACGGGGCGTTCATCGAGGCGAACACGTCCGGGTTCGAAACGCTCCGAGCGACCCTTCCCAGCGCCCAGGCGGCCGCGACGGCGGCGGACGTCTCTCTCGAGGCACTCGACCAGTTAGCAGACGCCTTCCACCAACCGACGCTGGTGTACTGGGGGATGGGTATCAACCAGTCGGTCGCTGGC
>SL_4KL_010_BRINEDRAFT_10000651_pt1 | contig 18118 bp, 15 predicted proteins | sample SodLak_010_BRINE_2_FD_10664 | JGI IMG/M metagenome (IMG submission 10664)
TCGGTGTTGTACCGTTTGCCGTGGCACTCCTCGCAGGGAACATGGACGTCCGAGAGGAAGTTCATCTCGATTTTGACGGTTCCCTGCCCACCACAGGCCTCACAGCGACCGCCTTTGACGTTGAACGAGAATCGGCCCTTCTTGTAGCCGCGTTGTTTCGAGAGCTTCGTTTCGGCGAACAGTTCGCGAATGTAGTCGAACACGCCGGTGTAGGTCGCCGGATTCGAGCGCGGGGTGCGACCGATCGGGCTCTGATCGATGAGCCGGACGGTTTCGATGTTCTCGATGCCCTCGATCGCGTCGTGCGCGCCGGGATCGACGCTCGTGTTGTCGTTCATCTCGCGGGCCAGCGCCTTGTAGAGGATGTCGTGCATCAGCGTCGACTTTCCGGAGCCAGAAACGCCCGTCACGGCGGTAAACACGCCCAGCGGAATCGACACGTCGAGATTCGCGAGGTTGTGCTGGCGTGCGCCGCGAACGGTGAGTTCACCGTCTGGCTCGCGGCGCTGGTCGGGAACCGGAATCTCTCGGCGACCCGCGAGATAGTCGCCGGTAACCGAGTCCTCGGCGGCACAGACCGTATCGAAATCGCCCTGGACGACGATCTCGCCGCCGCGTTTGCCCGGACCGGGGCCCATGTCAATGACGCTGTCGGCGCGGCGCATCGTCTCCTCGTCGTGTTCGACGACGATGAGCGTGTTACCGAGGTCGCGCAACCCTTCGAGCGTGTTGAGCAGGCGGTCGTTGTCGCGCTGGTGAAGCCCGATCGAGGGCTCATCGAGAACGTAGAGCACGCCGACGAGTCCCGAGCCCACTTGGGTTGCGAGACGAATTCGTTGGCTCTCACCGCCAGAGAGCGTCGCGGCCTCGCGGTCGAGCGTGAGATACTCGAGGCCGACCTCCTCCATGAAGCCGAGTCGCGCGCGAATTTCCTTACAGATCTCCGCAGCGATTGTTCGATCGCGCTCGGAGAGCGTCGCTTCAAGGCCGTCGAAATGCCGTCGCGCATCCCCGATGCTCAGCCGGTTGATGTCGGTGATCGCGGTGTCGTTGATCAACACGTGACGGGACTGTTCTTTGAGTCGCGTGCCGTCACACTCTGGACACGTCGTCACGGCCATGTACTCCTCGATGTGCTCGCGGGTGCCTTTCGAGTCGGTCTCGACGTGGCGGCGGTCGAGGTTGGGAATCACGCCCTCGAAGCGCTTTTCTTTGCGTCGCGTGCCGTTACGGGTGGTTCGCTCGAAGACGACCTGTCGGTCGGTGCCGTAGAGGAACTGCCGTTGGATGTCGGCGTCGAGATCCGCCCATGGGGTGTCGACGCTCACGCCGAAGTGCCGGGCCACCGAATCGATACGGGTCCGGTAGTACGAGCGTTTGTAGCTCCACGCCTCGAAAACGTGTTTGAGCGGCTTGGTCGGATCCTGAACAATCAGGTCCTCGTCGACCTCCTTGCTCTGGCCGATTCCCTCACATTCGGGACACGCACCGTAGGGACTGTTGAACGAGAACGAACGCGTCTCGATTTCCGCAAACTGAAAATCGCTGTTCGGGTTGCCGAGTGCCTCAGAAAACTCGACGACGAGTCGGTCGTCGCCGTCGCCCGCCAAGTCACCAGTCGACCGAGTGTTCGAACCGATCGGGGAATCTGCTGGCGGATCGGGAACGATCACTTTGAGGACGCCGTTCGCCTCCTCGAGCGCGGTTTCGACGCTGTCGGCCAGCCGCGACCGCGAGTCGGCCGACAGCGTGACGCGGTCGACGATGACGTCGATCGTGTGGTCGTAGTTCTTGTCGAGGTCGGGTTTCTCGATGGTCAGATCGTAGGGCTCGCCGTCGACTTCGACCCGCGAGTAACCGTCGCTCACGAGTTCGTCGAAGCGGTCGGCGAACGCCCCTTTCTGGTCGCGAACGATGGGCGCGGCGATTTTCGCGCGGGTCCCCTCCGGAAACTCGAGCAGTTGGGCGACCATGTCTTGGGCGCTCTGTTCGCCGACCTCCTCGCCGGTGATCGGGTCGTACTGGGTGCCCACGCGGGCGTACAGGAGTCGAAGGTAGTCGTGGAGTTCGGTGACCGTCCCGACCGTCGACCGCGGGTTGTTGGCGGCGTTCTTCTGGTCGATCGAGATCGCCGGCGACAGCCCCTCGACGGCCTCGACTTTCGGTTTGTCCATCTGACCGAGGAAGTTCCGCGCGTACGCCGAGAGCGACTCGATGTAGCGGCGCTGGCCTTCGGCGTAGATGGTGTCGAACGCGAGCGAGGATTTTCCCGATCCCGACAGTCCGGTGACGACGGTGAACTGCTCGCGAGGAATCGCCACATCGACTTCTTTGAGGTTGTGTTCGGCCGCGCCACGAACCTCGATAACGTCGCGACTCATTGAATCGAACCCACCGAATGGAGCACAAAGATGGCCGGTTCGATGACTGGAGCGTGCATACGGGTTGCAGGGTTTCGATCGACTTAACGCGCCCGCTCCGTGGTGAGGACTCGCACGGAATCGACGTCGATTGGGTCATGCAGTGTCGTCGATACCGGCCGACGGTCTCCGGCAGAACAAACGCTAAGTACGCCCCCATTGAACGATCATGTATATGTGGCGCGCGGGGTTCAACCGAACGGACAAAACGGTCGTCTGCATCGCCTGTGGGGACTCCGTGTCGCGATCGGAGGCCCGCGAGTACGACAAGGAAGGCAACCGCTGGGAGCGACACGACAAGCGGTTTGAACACGTCTGCAAACCCTGTTTCCGCGGTCTGTGTCACCAGCCACGGGTCGGCCTCGAACCGATGCTCGTCGAGATCGAAGCTGACGGCCTCTCGCAGGAGGAGTTTCTTCGACGGTACGTCGAGCGGGTCGAATCACCGAACGCGGTCGACGAAACCGATTCCTAACGGATTTGACGGCTGATTCTCACTCGACAGTCAGCGGTGTTTCCAGCTCGAAATGCCGCGACGAGCGACCGACATGAATCCGATACCGGCCGGGGTCAACCCGCCAGCCGTCCGCAACGTCGTACCGGCCAACTGATCGCCCGTCAAGGGTGACCTCGACTGTTCGAGTCGTTTCCGCTGGCAGTTCGACCGCGCGGAACCCGGCGAGTTCGTTCGGTGGCCGAGTGAGCGAGTCGTCTTCAATGATCGTCTCGGGAGAAGAGACGTAGGCCTGGACGACCTCGACACCGTCGCGGCTGCTGGTGTTTTCAAGCGTCACCGAGACCGAGAGCGACCCGTCGAGAACCGCGGCGGCATCACACCGGTTCCCGTCGGCGTCAGATGGATCGCCGTCGGCGTCGACAGTCGACCGAGTACGACCGTCGACAGCGAGGTCGTGATAGCTGAACTCGGCGTACGACTCGCCGTGACCGAACGGGTACGTCGGCTCGGTGTCGGTCACATCGAAGTACCGGTAGCCCATCAACAGTCCTTCGTCATAGTGGGCAACGCCGTCAACGCCGGGAAACCGCCGTTCGTCGGCGGTTGGATACGCGCCCGCAGCTGCGAGCGTCACCGGGAGGCGGCCGCCGGGGTCGCAGTCGCCGTAGAGCACCGAGGCGATGGCGTCGCCGTGGGCCTGCCCGGGATACCACTGCATGCAGATCGCGTCGACCGACGCGCGCCACGGCAGTTCGACCGGCCCGCTGGCGTTGACGACAACGACCGTTTGGTCGGCCGCGTCGGCAACCCGTTCGACAAGCTCGTTTTGCCCGCCGGGCAGCGAAAGCGTGTCGCGGTCGGCCGCCTCGGTCGCCGCGTCGCGGACGAACACGACCGCTACCGACGCGCCACGGGCCGCTGCGGTTGCCTCCGCAAGACTGGGTTCGTCGTCGACATCGACACAGGTCGCGGCGGCTGAAGATGTATCGTTATCGCTCTCTGCGGATTCGTCCGCGTCGGCGTCAACCAGCCCATCGAACAACGAGACATCCTCGATTCGCGAAACGCCGCGGGCAACGCGAACCGAGCCCTCGGCGCGACGGGTGAGTCCGGCAACGGGACTCGTCTGGTCGAACGGTGTCGTCTCCGAGGAGCCACCGCCTCCAAGCATCGCTTCATCGATGTTTGGGCCGATAACGGCGATGTCCGTTGTTTCTGCTAGTGGCAGGACGCCGGCGTTTTTCAACAACACCGTGCCCCGGGTTGCGATTCGCTCGGCGAGCGCGCGATGGTCGGGAATGTCGGCCGGTTCCGTGTCGACACCGGCTTCGGGCCCGGGAGCCGTGTCGTCGATCTCGTCAGTGAGCAAACCGACCCGTTCGAGTTGACCGAGAAGCCGACCGACCATGTCGTCGAGTCTGTCGGAGCCGACCGCGCCCTCCGCAACCGCGTCGACGAGATCGGCGGCGAACAGCCCGCCGCTGTCGACATCCGGCATTCCCTCGGCGATGGCGGGATCCATCTCGTCGGCGACGGTGTCGGGGTCGACCCCCATCGATTCGAACTGTGCTTCGAGACTGGTGCCGGGCATTTCGAGATCCAGCCCGCCGTTGGCCGCGCGCACGGCCGACTCGGTGCCGAACCAGTCGGACATGACAACGCCTTCGAACCCCCACTCGGCTTTGAGGACGCCGCGGACGAGATCGGCGTGTTCGCTCATGAACGTCCCGTTGACCCGGTTGTAGGCGGTCATGAGTGCGCCGACACCGGCATCGACGGCGTCGTGAAAGCCACGAAGGTACAGTTCTCGTAATACGCGGTCATCGACGGCGGCGCTTACGGCCGCCCGACGGGTTTCCTGACTGTTGGCAACGTAGTGTTTGGCGGTCGCGATCACGCCTTCCGACTGGATTCCCTCGATGGCGGCCGCCGCAAACCGGCCGGTGAGGACGGGATCTTCGCTGTAGTACTCGAAGTTTCGCCCACAGTGAGGAACCCGGATGAGGTTGAGCCCCGGCGCGAGCAGCACGTCCTGGTCGCGGGCGGCGGCCTCTCTCGCCATCGCCGCCCCCTGGCTGCAGGCCAGTTCGGGCGCAAACGTCGATGCCAGCGCGATCGACGCGGGAAACGCGGTTGCGGGCCGCGGCGTGCGAACGCCGAGTGGGCCGTCCGACAGCCGGAGCTCAGGAATCCCAAGCCGTGGCACACCGCACAGATAGCCCGTGGCGTTACCCGCAGGGTCGACGTGGCCGTGAACCAGCGAGCACTTTTCCGCAGGGGTGAGTTCGGCAAGGAGTCCGGCAACGCGCGGACTCGGTGTAATGGCATCGCTGGCCGTGTTGCGGTCGGCGGTGGGGCTGACAGCGTTGCCGTCGGTGTCGGCGGTGGTGATGCCAGCAGCGCTGCTATCGGCATCGACAGCATCTCCGGCGGCAGTGTCGTCACCGGCAGGTTCCTCGGCGGTCATAGGTGAACCGGCGGAGCCGCCTCAGTTAATAACTCGGGTTGAAAAACGACGACGAATAAAAGCGCCCGACACGCCTTTCTACCCAACCCACATTGACCAAACCATGTCTGATGAGCAGGCCTACGCCGGCACCGCCGAGGGCCAAGGCCCCGTCCGAGTCACCGAGGCGGTCGCCGACCGCCTTGCGGACAAACGCGAAGACCTCTTCGAGGAGTTCGAACTCCGCGATTCGTTTCCGGGCGACGTACTCGTCGAGGCGCGCAAACGAACCGAGGGTGTCGAGACCGAAATCCAAGACGAACTCGACTTTCGCCAAGATCTCCGCGCGTTGACGACGTGGACGACCGACCCCGCAGATGCCCAGGACTTCGACGACGCAATCAGCATCGACAAAGACGACGAACACTACACGCTCTGGGTGCACATCGCCGACGTCAGCCACTACGTCCACCCCGGCTCGGAGATGTGGGCCGAGGCGCTCAAACGGTGCAACACGATCTATTTGCCGGCCTACACCGTGCACATGCTGCCGCCCGTGTTGGCCGAAACGGTTTGCTCGCTCGTTCCCAACGAGGATCGACTCGCCCACACCGTCGAGATGACGATCAGCCGCGAGACGCTCTCGTTCGAGGAGGTCGAGATCTACAAATCGGTCATCCACAGCGACGAGCGCATGACGTACTCGCAGGCCGAAAACCGAATTGACGCGGAAGGCGCACCGCTGCACGAGGAGTGCGCGCTCGTCTTCGAGTTGGCCGAACAGCTCCACGAACAGCGAAAGGAAGACGGCTCGCTCGTGCTCAACCCCTCGCGCGACCGCGCGCACACCATCGTCGAGGAGTGCATGCTGAAGGCGAACAAGGCGGTCACCCACGAACTGATGTGGGGTCGTGGCGTCGAGGCAATGTACCGCGTCCACCCCCAGCCAACGCCCGACCAGTGGGACAAGGCGCTCCGAGAGATTCAGGAACTCGACGGCGTCTCCATTCCGAGCGGCTCGTGGGACGACCCCCGTAAAGCGGTCAACGCGGCGCTCGAATCCGCGCCCGGCCGATCGCTCCGAAAAATCCAGCGTGCGGTGTTGAAAGTGATGCCCCGCGCGAAGTACATGAACGACCCGTTCGGCGGCCATCACGCGCTCAACTTCGACATTTATGGGCACTTCACCAGCCCAATACGCCGGCTGTCGGACCTCATCAACCACTGGATCGTCCACGAAAACGAGATTCCCGAGAACCTCATCGAACTCTGTGATCGCGCCAGCGACAAGCAGAAGGACGGCGAAACCACCGAACGGCTCTACAAGCAGTTCATGCAGGAGATCCATCTCGATCCGTACGCGATCAACAACCGCGGGCTGGAAGTCGTCGACGCCGACGAACTCGCCGAGTTCGACGAGGAGGAACGAGAGAAAGTCCACGACGTCCCAGCCTAACGGTGGATCCGGACCGACTCAGCACACGGCTTGCCCGCGAGTTCGACGCGAGTGCGGCCGAACGCCGCGTTGTCGTCAGACAGGCCCGCGACCTCGCCGATTCGGGCAAGCCCGACGCCGACCGAGGCTGTGCGCTCACCGTCGACGACCTTGTTGGTCACCTCCACGACGCGCCTGCCGGTTCGACGCTCGTCGAACGCTGGAACTGGTGGCTTGGCGCGCTCGACATCGCCTACGGCGGCTACAGCGAGTTTCGAATCCGCGTTGTCGACGAGGAGTGACCGGACGGTAAAACCCGTGACAGCCGTGAGGATTGTAACGGCGGTGACGACGGCAACAGCGTCAGCCGCGCACTCACACAACTAAACCGACGGATGAAAAGCCACCCGGCCAGTAGTGTCATCAAATGGAGCTCCAGTTTCTCGGCGGAGCCAGCGAAGTCGGCCGCAGCGCGATCCTCGTCAACGACCGCCTGCTGCTCGATTACGGCACGTTGACGGCGACCCCGCCGCAGTACCCCGTCGGCCGCGTCGATCCGGAGGCGGTCGTCGTCTCACACGGCCATCTCGACCACGTCGGCGCGGTGCCCGCGTTGCTGTCGGGCGATCGCCGGCCCACAATCCACTGGACGCCACCGACCGCCGAGTTGGCCCGGATTCTCGCGAAGGATACGCTCAAACTGCACGGTGTCTCCGCGAGCGGAGCGAGGGGAGGCTCGAAGCGTCGGGGACGATTCGGTGGGGCGATGCAGTGTCCCTTTACGGCCGACCACGTCGCACGGCTGGGCGAGGTCGAAACCCGCCACGGCTACGGCGAGCCGTTCGAGGCCGCGGGTCACGAAGTCACCTTTTTCAACGCGGGGCACATCCCCGGTTCGGCGCACGTGCTCGTCGACGACGGCGAGACACGGCTGTTGTACACGGCGGATTTTCACACCGACGACTCCCGACTACTGTCGGGGTCGACCGCCCGGCCCGACGCGGATGTCGTCATCTGTGAATCGACGTACGCGAACGTTCGCCACGAGGATCGCGCCAGCGTCGAACAGCGGTTCGTCGAAACCGCGCGGACGACGATGTGGGAGGGCGGCACCGTCGTCGTTCCCGCGTTCGCCATCGGCCGGACGCAAGAGCTGTTGCTCGTCTGTGCGGCCCACGACCTGGAGTGTTACGTTGACGGCATGGGCACACGCGTGCTTTCGATGCTCCGGCAGTATCCCGAGTTCGTCCGCGATAGCGACGCACTCGCACAGGCGGCGCGACACGCCCGCGAAGTGACCGGTCGTGATGGCCAGCGAACGCGAATTGCGAACAAAAACACCGTCATCGTCACCACGAGTGGCATGCTCTCGGGCGGTCCAGCGATGACCTACATTCCCGAAATCCGAACGAATCCGATCAACCGCATCTCGCTCACGGGGTATCAGGTCGAGGGCACACCCGGCCGGGAACTGCTCGAAACCGGGCGGTGTGAACTCAACGGCGGCATCTATCCCGTGGCGGCCCAAACGGCGCTGTTCGACTTCTCTGCGCACGCCGACCACGACGGACTGCGCGCATTCTTGGCTGCGTACGAGGATGCGACGGTGGTGATGAATCACGGCGATTCATGTGCGGCGTTCGCCAAGGAGTTACGCCGAGACGGATTCGATGCAGCGGCTCCGGGGCTTGGGGAAACAGTCGAGTGTTGAATACGCCGACACGCTGAGAGAGACCGATCAGTCGACACCGCTTACGACTCGTCGGCGAGATAGGCGTCGACTTTCTCAGCGTACTTTTCGAGGTCAGCCGCGAGCGTTCGGGCTTCCTCGGGTGTGAGTCGAATCCGGTCGGCATGCGGTGTGAGCTGTTCGAGCTGCGTACTGTCGAGTTCGACCTCGAGTTTGACGTGGTCGGGTTGTTTTCGCGGGGCGGTGGCGTTGACGACGGCGTACGCCGATTCAGTGAACTCGTGCGCTTCGGCCTCGCCATCGAGCAGGTCGAGCGTTGTGTAGGCGGTCACCGAAAGCAGTCTGTCTGGCATGGGTAGCATATCGGGTGCCTGCGTCTTGTCCTTGTCGACAGCGAACCGGTAGCGTTGGCCGCGTGACAGCATGGTGAATGCGGTGGTGCCGTCCCGACGACGACACAGCGACGATGGCGACAGCGACTGCAGCGACGATGGCGACGGCGGCGACAACAGCGACAACGACATAGCCGTTGCTCGGCGGTCGACGAAAACAACAAAAATCGGTGAGCGATGCGAGTCGTGTGCAGCTCAGTCGTCAGCGGGAGCCAACGGGTTGCCATCGCCGTCGGTCGGCGCGGGCGAGGCATCCATCGAGTCGTTCTCGGCGTACGGATACCACGTCAGCTTCGTGTTGTGCATCATCGGGTCCTCGTAGCTCGTCTCTTCTGGCTCGATGAGGTTCTCGAGTTCGTCTTCGTCCTGTCGGGCGATGAACTCGCGGAAGGTTTCGCTGCCCTCGCGTTGGTCTTCGAACGTTGCCAGCAGGTTCTTGATCGCGCCAGGAACCTCGTCAACGGGCACGCGCTGGCCGACCCACTCCGCAAAGTGCGGGTTCTCGCCGAGGCCGCCGCCGAGACCGATGTCGAGCGCCTCGACCGCCTCGCCGTTTTTACGGGTTTTCATCCCGCGAAGGGAAACATCGGCGATCTGTGGCTGCGCACACGAGGCGGTACAGCCCGACAGATGGATGTGGAAGTCCTCGACACCGTCGGGAAGCTCGACGTTCTGTTTGAGCCACCGGGCGAACCGAACCTGACGGTTTTTCGTCTCGACAATCGAGAGCGAACAGAACTCCGTTCCCGTACAGGCGACCGAGCCACGCATGAACGGGTGTGGATCCGGCGAGTAGTTTTCGAGCAGCGGTTCATCGAGCAGNGCGTCGAGATTCTCCTCGGGCACGTCGGTAATGATGACGTTCTGCCGCTGGCTGATTCGAACCTCGCCGGAGCCGTATGTGTCGGCGACGCGGGCGAGTTCGGCGGTGTCGTCCGCACCCATCCGACCGACCAAGACGTTGAGCCCGACGTAGTACTTGTCGTCGCGCTGTTCGTGGACACCGATCAGGTCGCCGTGTTCTTCCCCACCCGCGTTGTAGGTGTACTGCTCGCGGAGATCCTCGCCGGCGGTTTCGAGTTCGAAGTCGACGAAATCCTCTTGCAGAACGCGACGGAATTTTTCGGGACCCCACTCGTCCATCAGGAACTTGATGCGGGCGTTGTACCGGTTTTCGCGGTCGCCGTGTTCGCGGAACAGCGCCGAAATGCCGGCGGCGACGTCGGCGGCGTTTTCGGGTCGTGTAAAGACATCAATCTGCCGCGCAATGCGCGGTTCGTTTCGCGAGAGGCCACCGCCGACGGCAACGTTGAACCCACGGACTTCCTCGCCGTCGATCTCCTTGAACGCGGGTTCGAATGCGAGGTCGTTGATGTCGCCCTGGCCCGACCCGTCGGGCGCGCCGGTGACCGAAACCTTCCATTTGCGGGGCAGATTCGAGTGATCCTCGTTTCCTTTGAACCGGTCGTTGAGTTCGTGAATGACGGGCAACGCATCGACGAATTCGGGCGCTTTGCCGGCCATCGGGTTGCCGACGATGTTGCGCCACGAGTCGCCACAGGCCTGCTGGGCCGACAGGCCGTTTGATTCGAGTTTCTCGAAGATTTCGGGAATGTCTTCGAGTTTGAGCCAGTGGAGTTGGATCGACTGTCGGGTCGTCCAGTCGACGTAGGTGTCGCCGAACTCGGGGTTTTCGGCGGGGCCGCTGGCGTACTCCTTGGCGATGTCGGCGACGACCTCCGTCTGGCCGGGTTCGAGCACGCCGTTTGGCGTCCCGATTCGCATCATGAAGTAGCTCTCTTGGCCGTTTCGTTGCTGGTAGAGCCCCCACCACTTGAACCGCTCGAACCACGCGTCGCTCTCGTCGTCAGGAATCGACTCCCAGCCCGATTCGGCAAACCGGTAGAGATGCTCACGGATCTCGTTGCCGTAGATCTCGGACTTCCATCGCTCAACGTCAGTTGGCATGCATGCACCCAACAGTCCGAGACGTAAACAACCCCTTGTTTCGTCAACCATCCCCGGTGGTTAGACACACCAGAAATATTTGCCGCTACTCGTCCGTTCGACCGCTCATCGGCCGCATAATCATATGTTCGCGGTCGTAGCCGCGGTACGCGCCGTTGCGGATTCGGCCAACGGGAAGTTTGCCGGGAACTCCCTTTTTGCCACAGGCGATACACTGGCCGTAGGTCGTCACCGCCACGTCGCGGCCGTCAGCACTCACGGCGGTGAAACCCTCTGCGATGAAATCAACAAGGTCGCAGTCGCAGAAATCCGGGTCGTCGACCCGCCAGAGTTCGCTCACGCTCACGCGGCGTTGGTCGTTGACCGAGAGCCACGCACCGTCATCGAGGATACGAAGGGCAACGCTCACGGATTTCTGTAGGGGCCGACGCTACCTGTATGAGTCGACAAACACAAGCAGTGACCGGATCGGTGACGCCGTCGAATGGTGAAAATCCGACGACTGCACGGTGATTGTCCGCGTTGAACGCGTCGCGTATAGCTGCAACACCATCCGGTATCACCGAGCGCGGGCCAGTGTTACTTGTTCGGTCGTGGTTATTTGAACAGGGGACAGACGGGGTAGTGATGACGAGCAAAAAGACACCGAACCGCCACGATGAGATCGCCGCGGAGCGCTATGCAGACGTTCCGTTGGTTCCCGAGCGGTACGCAGATCCCGATATTCGCGGCGAACCAGAGCGGGAGACGCGCATCAACAACGCACCCGATCGCGCCACGGAGCGAAACACGTGAGCGACAACGACGACCACCTCGCGAACCTCTCCGATGGCGCTGGCTGTGCGGAAGTGTGGGAACATCTGTCCGCACAGCGAGCCGCCGAAGCGGGCGAAACCGACGCGGCTGACAGCGAGGAACGCGAGGGCGTCGACACCGAGCGCGATACGGCCGAGAATGAGATGACCGAAACCAACACGGCCGGAGACGACACCGCAGAAGCCGCTGACGACACCGCAGAAGCCGCTGACGACACCGCAGAAGCCGCTGACGACGCTGCCGAAAGCGACGGACAGAAAGCGGCGGTGCTTTCGCCCTGAGAACGGCTTTGTTGCCACCGATTTTTCACCGTGCCCCCGAGCAGTTGTGGATATCAGCGGGAGCGATTCGACGTCGATCGTGTGTGCCGGTCGACCATGTGCGAGATACTTTTAATCCGGGCGGTCGTTGGCTCGTCCAATGAGCAAGGAGTACCGATCGGACCGCGAAACCCCGGTCGGCACACCAGTCGTGCGAGCGGATCCGACGATTACAGGCGACCGGGCGGCCGAGGCAGTCGGCTTCGACCCCGATGACCCCGAAAGTATTGAGGAGGCCGCCGAGGTCGTCCACGAGTTCGCCACGGGTGCCGTCGGTGGCAACGACCACGTGTTGATGCTTCGCGGTGCAGCCGCCTGTGCAGCACTCGTCCGCGGCCTCGGGTCGTACAAGGCAGCCGCTGCGGCCGCCGGTGAGGGTGTCACGATTTCTTTTATCCGCAAATGGGCCCGCGTTCACGACCTGCCCCAGTCGATCCGCCGACACGTCGCTCGCGGCCACATCGCCCCCACAGCGGCCAAACACATCGCGCGGGTGACGACCGACGACCGGTATTTGCTTGCGTGGGCGAGTCTCGATGCGGGGCTGACGGTGCGAGACATCCGGTCGATTGCCAGTGAGATCAACAACGGCGAGGAGGCCGAAACGGCGCTTCGAAACCACGGCGTCACACCGGGTGAGTTGACGATGACGCTCCCGCGAGCGGAGTACACCGAACTTCGCCACCGGGCCTCGATGGAGAACCGCGAACCGGGCGCAATCGTTGCCGACGCGTTGGCAGCGTATTTTTCCGAGTAAACGGGGGAGGGTAGCGTGGTATCGACTGACGGCAGGCGGCTCCGATGTAAACGTTTATCAGCGCGTACCGGTACCTTCGATTGTGGGCTGGTAGCTCAGTTAGGGAGAGCGTCTGGCTTTTAACCAGACGGTCGGGGGTTCAACTCCCTCCCAGCCCGTTTTCCTGCGAACAACATGAGCAGTAAAAACGCTACGGAGGGAGTGAACCAGAGAGTGAAGCGAACGAAGTGAGCGAAACGACCGTGGTTCAACTCCCTCCCAGCCCGTTCCTTCGGTGAACGGTTCCGAATCGCAATTGTCGCCCGACAGCGACGGTGTCGTCCGCAACCCGGCGATAGTTGGGGGAAGCGTGCGTTCATTCGATGAACGGCACCCCACACCGTCTGGCATTCTGTGTAGATGTGAATAACAGTACTCACAACAAAACTAGCCCTGATTTTTTACTGATCTAGCCAGTTCAGTCGAGCCGTTCACCCTGATAACTTCCGTCGTAGGTCTCCTCGTGGTCGGCCTCCGCAAAGACGATCTGTGCGATTCGCGCGCCCTGCTCGATCTCGATGTCGTAATGCACTTCGAGCAACCCCTCGCCTTTGCCCTCGTAGCCGGCGTCCCAGACGGCCGTATGCAGCATACACGAGTTCCGCATGAGCGATGACCGCGGATAGATGAAGCCAATGTGACCGTTGGGAATCGAGACGGTTTCGCCGTAGCCGACGATGTACGCGCCCGGTTCGAGCGAAAACACGCCGTCAGTCGGTTCGAGGGCGATTCGGTCACCAATCATCTTCCCGTCACGGGTGAGTGCGCCCGCGCTCGTCTGGCGTTCGATTGTTCCGGCCGTGAGGTCGACCCCGTTGGGCTGTATCTGTGCGGATTCAATCGGCGAGATGTGGTTGCCACCGTACTGCCCGGATTCGAACATAGCGAACTGCTCCCGGTCGACGGGCAAAATGCTACCGGCTTTCGCAGGGCGGTTTCGGGCGTCTCGCGACACACACCCACTCACGCGCCGAAAAGCTGTACACACCGGCACCGGTGCCGTATTTAACACGGTTATCAGTCCGGAAATACGCGGGATTTATACCCGCGTAGAGACCATCGGCGAACGTTATGGGACAGACGCTTACGGAAAAAATCCTCGACGACCACCTCGTGGAAGGGGAGCTCACCCCCGGAGAGGAGATCGGGATCGAGATCGACCAGACGCTGACGCAGGACACCACCGGCACGATGGTTTGGCTCCAGTTCGAGGCACTCGGCCTCGAAGACGTCCAGACCGAACTGGCTGCACAGTACTGTGACCACCAGACCTACCAGTTCGACTTTAAGAACACCGACGACCACCGCTTCCTCCGCTCGGCCGCAGGAACGTTCGGGGCGCACTTTTCGCGACCCGGCAACGGTATTTGTCACAACGTCCACAAGGAGAACTTCGCCGCCCCCGGCAAGACGCTGCTCGGCTCGGACAGCCACACGCCAACGCCCGGCGGCCTCGGCCAACTCGCGATCGGTGCGGGTGGCCTCGATATCGCCGTTGCGATGGGTGGGGGCCCCTACTACGTCGAAATGCCCGAAGTCGTCAACGTCCGACTCGAAGGCGAACTCCCCGAATGGAGCTCCGCCAAGGACGTTATTCTCGAGATGCTCCGACGGCTCTCCGTGAAGGGCGGCGTCGGCAAGGTCTTCGAGTACAGCGGTCCCGGTGTCGAGACGCTCACCGTTCCCGAGCGAACGACGATCACCAACATGGGAACCGAACTCGGCGCAACGTCGTCGATCTTCCCAACTGACGAGCGAACCAAAGACTACCTTGAGCGACTCGGTCGCGGCGAGGACTTCGTCGACATCGGTCCCGATGCCGACGCCGAGTACGCCGACGAGATCGTGATCGATCTCTCGGAGATCGAACCGCTCATCGCCTGCCCAAGCATGCCCGACAAGGTCGTGCCAGTCCGCGAAGTCGCCGGCGAGCGCGTCGAGCAGGTCATGATCGGCTCGTGTACCAACGGTGGCTACGAGGACATTCTGCCCGGCGCAAAAATGCTCAAAGGTCGCGAAATCGCGATGCACACCGAGATGATCATCGCTCCCGCCTCGAAGCAGTCCGCCGAAATCCTGGCCCGTCAGGGCTGGGTCGCCGAACTGATGGCCGCCGGGGTCAACTTCTCGGAGGCAACCTGTGGTGCCTGTATCGGCATCGGTCACGTTCCCGGCAGCGACTCCGTTTCGCTGCGAACCTTCAACCGCAACTTCGAGGGTCGCTCGGGCATCGAAGACGACAACGTCTATCTCTGCTCGCCGGAGGTCGCCACCGCCGCCGCCATCGCTGGCGAGATCATCGACCCACGCGATCTGGCCGAGGATCTCGGCGATATGGACGCACCCGGCGTCGAGCTCCCCGAAAAGTACAACGGCTCGAAAACCGACCTCATCGCACCCGACGAAGCCATCGACGACACACTCATCAAAGGCCCCAACATCGGCGACGTGCCGCTGAAAGAGCCGCTCGGCGAGACCGTTGGCGGCGAGACGATCCTCAAAATGGACGACAACATCACGACCGACCACATCATCCCCGCAACGGCGGATATCCTGATGTACCGGTCGAACATCGAGAAGCTCTCGGAGTACACGCTCTCGCGCGTTGACGACACGTTCGCCGAGCGCGCAAAGGCCGCTCCCGGTGGCGTGCTCGTTGCCGGCGAAAACTACGGGCAGGGCTCCTCACGCGAACACGCCGCGTTGTGTCCGATGTATCTCGGCATCGAAGCCGTCTTCGCCCAGAGCTTCGCCCGCATCCACAAGGCGAACCTGTTCAACTTCGGGATCGTCCCGCTGGTGATCGACGACGAGATCTACGGAAAAATCGAGCAGGGCGACCACATCGAAATCGTCGACGACATCGGCGAGGGCATCCGCTCGGGTGCCGAAGAGTTCACCTGCGAGGTCAACGGCGAGTGGACGTTCACCGCCGAACTCGACGCCTCCGCACGCGAGCGCGATATCCTCGCCGCCGGCGGCAAGCTTTCGTGGACCAAACAGCAGGCCGAATCGGGCGGTGCAGCGCCGGCTGACGACTAAACAAGGCACCCAGCAGACCGTCTCGTTTTTTTTGCGTGCAATCGGTAGCGAACGTTTTCCGACGAAGCCAGTACCAACAGTAGCATTATACGCCTAAGCAGCCTACTGGGATGTAGATAATGACTGTTGCAACCCGGATACGGACCGATGGTGGAACACCTTCTGCAGTCGCCATGGTTGATCCACGGGCCCCCCGATTCGGCCAGGCAATTACCGCACTTGGCCTCGCGGTCGGGATCGCGCTTCAGCAGCCTGCGTTCGTCTACGCGATGACGGCTATTCTCTGTGTGTCGGTACTCTCGAACTGGCGGCTGGATCTGTACAGCCTCCTCTGGCGACGAGTGTTGATTCCGATTGTTGGGCCACCGGCCGAACGGGATGTCGCTGCCCCTCACCGGTTTGCGAAACTGCTCGGTGCGATGTTCACCGCAGTCGCCAGTCTTTGTCTTTTGGCTGGAAATATCGCCGGTATCGGCCTACTGGGAATCGTTGGCTACGCTGTGGCGGCGGTCGTCGTTGTGCTTGCGGTTGCTGCGTCGGTGTTTGATTACTGCGTTGGCTGTAAACTGTACCCACAGCTTTCGTTTGTCCGACGGCGTGGGTGGGTATAGACGATTTCGAGGCTGGAGCCATACATATACATCCGGGTGACTTTCTCAGATGAACGCAACAGCCATTGTTTGGTGAGGACAATTACGTGTATGGAACTCACCGTTCACGGTCCACTCCGCGGCATCACTGGCTCTGAAACCGTCTCACTTTCCGAGGCCGACGGACCGGAGCCCCAAACGGTTCACACACTCCTGAAACGGCTGGTCAAACAGCATCCGCGGGCCGACGATCAGCTGTTTGATAACGAGGGACGGCTCCGGGGCAGCGTTCGCGTCCTGGTCGATGGTGACCGTGCGACGCCCGAAACGCCGTGTCCGCCGACCGCTGAGATATCGGTTATTCCAGCCGCCCAGGGCGGCTAAATGCGTTGTCCCCGCTGAACGCTGACTCTACTAACCCACGGGAAGCCTCGGGGCTTGACCCCGAGGCAGTTCACAGCCCGTACTGTCTGCGGACAACATCGGCGAGCCCAACGTCTTCGAGAATCTCGGTTGGGACAAGCATTGAGAGTTGGACGACGCCGGGTAGCCGGGCGATTTCGACCCCACCCGTAAACGTACAGCGGGCGCGAACTTCGCCTTCAGTCATGCCGAAGAGCGAGCCAGCGCGGTCGAAGGCGTTGTCGGTCGCGGCGTTGATGGTCGCTCCCGAACCAATAATCTGGAGCGGCATCGCGTTGGCAACGGTGTCGACGCCGTACTGTGCGGCCAGCGCGTTGCCCGCCTCGCGCTCGTCATCGGTGTAGGGCTTGGCGATGTCGGGAAGATCCGATTCGTTCGGCAAGAGCAGCGGACCGTCCATCTCGACGTTTTTGATGACCTCGACTTCGAGTTCGGTAGTGCCGCTCACGTCGGTCGTGTGCAACGAGAGTTCGCCGTCGCCCTGATTGGCGTGCAGGTCGCCAACGTAGAGCCCCGCGCCGTCGACGCGGACCGGACAGATGAGCGTCGCTCCCGGCCGCACGTCGTTCGAGTCGAGATGGCCGTCGGTTCGCGCCTCAAGTTCGCTCTCGTCGGCAATACCCCAGTCGTGGTCGGCACCGATGAGGAACTGCCCGAAGTCGCCCGCGTTGTGCGAGTCTGGGAACTCGACGGCGGGCGTTGTTCCGATGTTGCCAATGAACGGGGCGAGATGCCCGAGCGTGCCGGGAATCTCGTCGGGCTTGTAGAGCAAGATCGGGTGCTGTCGGGAGTTTTCGGGAAGCGCCAGATTCTCCGCGGCGTTCTCGGCCAGTTTGCTCGCTCCCTCGGGGCCAACGGTCAGCCCGATGGTTCGATCCTCGTCGAAAACGACCGTGTAGCCGTACTCGAAGCCGAATGAGGAGGCGTTTGCGCCGCACTCCGCACACCGAATCGATTCCTCACCCGTTCCCTCGATGACCGTTTCGGGCCACTCCGTGCCACACTCGGGACACTTGTGGTCGATGAATGGGTCGTCACCGAACGCCTCGGTGCGCTCGGCCATACTGCCCGTGCTGGTGGCGACGCTCGTCACCTGGACGTCTTTGATCCGAACAACGAGCGCGTCGCCGGGTTCCGCGTTTTCGACGCGAATCGGCCGAGTGACCTCGTGGCCGCCGCGAAACGAGGGCGTAATCATCGGCCCCCAGCAGCCTGCCGGCGTATGCGTGCGAACGGTGCCGCCGTCGGCAACCGTGCCCGCCCACTCCTGATCGGGGCCGACGAGTCCGAGGGTGAACTGGTCGACATCGAGTTCCTGTTGAA
>SL_4KL_010_BRINEDRAFT_10000652_pt1 | contig 18101 bp, 17 predicted proteins | sample SodLak_010_BRINE_2_FD_10664 | JGI IMG/M metagenome (IMG submission 10664)
CTCACTCGTTCCGGTGCTTGCGTCGCCTGCGCCGCCCTCGCGGCTGCCCCTTTGAGTCCCACCCCCGCTCCGCACAGCACCTCACACCTCCCCAGCCTCGTCGGCCTCCCTGCGGTCGGCCGACTCCCTCGCGCGTGCGGTTCGCGGCCGCCGCTGGCGGCCGCTCACCGGCACGCGCCACCGCGTCGTTTGTTTATAAGTAACCGTCACCGCCTCTCGCGTTTTTTTAAATACCGCGTCGCTATCAAGGCTCTCGACGCGTACTCTCGTTATCGGCCGCGGAGCCCGAGTATTTCTCGCGTCTGATCGGGCGTCGCAACCGGCCGACCCAACTCTTCTGAGAGCCGCGCCGCTCGCGCCACCAACTGCTCGTTCGTCGCCAGCTCACCCCGGTTATAATACCGATTATCCTCTAAGCCGACGCGGACGTGCCCACCCAACAGCAGCGACTGCGTCGTCATCGGGAGCTGGTGTGGACCGAAGCCGATCACGTTGAACTCGACGCCTTCGGGAAGTCCTTCGATCCGGTTGATCAGGTTCCGCGGGTGCGGCGGCGACGTGGTGCCGCCGCCAAAGAGGAAGTTGAGGTACGGCGGGTCCTCCAACTCCTCGAGGATCGCCAGCGACTCGTTGAGGTGGCCGTCGTTGAACACCTCCAACTCGGGTTTGATCCCTCGTTCTCTCATCTCTGCGTGCAGCGACGCCACCAGCCCGCGGGTGTTCTCGGAGGTGAGCCGCTCGTACCGGTTGAGCGGCCCCATATCCAGCGACGCCATCTCCGGGGCCGGATCGGTCCGGAGCGGCTCGTGTCGCAGGGCGTCGGGCGCGGCGGTCCCGCCCGTCGAATGCTGGAGGACCGCGCTCTCGGTGGCGTCGCGAACGGCGTCGGCGACCGCCTGAAACCGCTCGATCGAGAACGCGCGCTCGCCGTTCTCGCGGCGCGCGTGCAGGTGGAGCACGCTCGCGCCGGCGTCCTCGCAGGCGGCCGCGGCCGCCGCGATCTCCGCCGGCGTCTCCGGCAACTCGGGGTGCGCCTCTTTCCCGTGGACGCCGCCGGTCAACGCCGCGGTGATGACCGTCGGCTTCCCGTCGAGGTACTCGTCGTACGTCATTCGTTCGCCTCGGGGTCGACGTAGAACTCACACTCCGTCTCGGGGTCGAGATCGTACCGAGCGGTACAGACATCGGCGCGCATCGGCTGGACAAACGACTCGGTCACGGTACAGAACGCGCGGGCGACGTCGAACGACAGCCCCTCGCTCTCCTCGCGGTACTCTAGGTGCGGGCACGTCTCGGGCATAGACGATCAACGCGAGACGACGATTTGAAACCACGCGTCGAGACCAGAGGGTCGGTGACGGGGTACCGAGCGGCCGTTGTCTGTCTGACCGACGGTGTTTAATCGAATGCCCGAGAACGGAGTGGCATGGAGCCGGTCGACGATTGGCAGGCGGCGATCGCGAGAACCGGAGCGCTCTCCGGCCCGATCGCTGCCGCCATCGTCGACGAACACGGCGACCGCGGGAAGCGCGCCATCGAGGCGGTCGGCGAAGGGCGCGTGAAACGCTACCGGGATTTCACCGTCGTCGTCGGCCACGACGACGAGTACGTCGTCGAGGACGGCGAGTGTAACTGTGCGGACGCGACGTACAACCTCGACGCCGCGGACCCGTCGGAGCGGTGCTGGCACGCGATCGCCGTCGACATCGCGGACGCGCTCGACGCGGTCGACCACCACGATATGTGGTACTCCGAGGTCCGCGAGTTCCTGTGATCGGTCCACTGTGTGTCGTGAGTGTCGGATTACAGACCGTTCACCCGCCTGAAACGCGCGTTTTCCGCGTTTTCCGGCGACAGAGTCGAAAACGTTTACAACGGCGGCCGGTCTCTCCTACGGTATGGCGGACTGTCCACTCGCCGACGACTGCCCCAGTTTCGACGAACGAATCGCGGGGATGGGGTGTCAACACTACGGCAACAAAGGCGGCGCGGAGTGGTGTAACCACTACGACATGCCGATCTACGAGCTGAAACAGCAGCCGGTCCAGCCCGGCGAAGAGATCGTCGTCGAGGTCGACGACATCCACGAGAGCGGGGCGGGCGTGGGTCGTACCGACGACGGCTTCATCGTCCTCGTCGACGGGCTCCTTCCGCCGGCGCGCGCCGAGGTGCGGATCCACCGTGTGAAATCCAGCCACGCGACCTCGCGAGACATCGTCGAACGACTGCCCGAAGATCCCGACGAAACGGGAGAAGAGGGCGACGACGAAGACGGCACGGACGCCGAGAATAGCACGGACGACGAGGAGGAAGTGAAGGGGAGCCGTCGCCGCGATCGCCCGGATCGCGAACGGCTCGGCAGCCGCGAGAACTTCTGGGGCAAGTGAGCGCGTCCCGGGGTGGCCCACCCCACGGACAGTCCGGACGCCGCCGATCTGTTGAGTGAGCAGGAGCCGGTGGCCGAAACCGCCGTTTTTTGACCGAGCGTCTCGTCACGTCGAATATGGTCGCAGACGACGATCCGTCCGGTGTGGACGAGGTCAGTGACGGCGCCGATAGCGTCGAGGCCGCGGATCTGTTGGAGCGGGCGGGTTTCGACGCCGACGAGAGTGTCCTCACTGGTCGACAGGCGGAGGTGCTGGCGTTACGCGAGCGCGGGCTCCGCCAGTCGGATATCGCCGATCGACTCGGTACGTCGCGCGCGAACGTCTCAAGCGTCGAGGCGAGCGCCCGCGACAACGTCAAGCGCGCCCGAGAAACCGTCGCGTTCGCGGAGGCGCTCGCTGCGCCGGTCCGCGTCGAGATCGGGGTCGGAACGGACCTCTATGACGCTCCGAAGCGCGTCTACGACGCCTGTGACGAGGCGGGCGTGAAAGTGAACCAAACCGCGCCGGACCTGATGAAAACGATCGGCGACCGCGCTGGCGACGCGGTTCGGGGCCGCGAGGTCCGGAGCCGGCTGTTCGTCACGGTCGACGCCAACGGACAGATTCGGGTTCGGCAGCCCTGAGAATCGGCAGACGATACGGTGTCTCACCCCAATCCGGACTCCTGTCTGAGCAACACCACCATCGAGAGCGCGGAGACCACGACGAGAATGAGCGCCGGCACCGCGGCGTACTGGTAGTACAGCGTTTCGTGAGCAGCCCACACGATCGTCACGAGCGTGTCGACTCCGCTGGGCTGGAGCATGAGCGTCGCCGGAAGCTCCTTCATCGTCGTGAGAAAGACGAGGACACCCCCGGCGACAATACCCGGAAGGATCAGCGGTAGCGTTACTTTCCGAAACGTCTCCGTCCGGCCAGCGTTCAGCGTGCGGGCGGCCTCGACGAGCCGGTCGTCGACCTGTAACACCGCAGAGCGCGTGGTCCCGACGACCTGTGGGAGGAATCGGACCAAGTACGCGAACACCAGAAGCGGGACCGTGCGGTACGCCCACGGCGCGTAGTTCGATCCGAAAAACACCAACGCGAGTCCGATGACGACGCCGGGGACCGCGAATCCGACGTACGTCGCGCGTTCGAACAGCCGCGAGAGTCGCGAGTCGGATCTCGCGGAGTGGTACGCGACCGGAATCGCGAGGAGGCAGGCGACCGCGGCGGCCATCGTCGCGAGGAAGACGGAGTTCAGTGCGAAGCTCCACTCAAACGCGAGCGAGGGGACGCCCCCTTCGGGACCGCGGAGCGCCCAGACACCGAAAATCGCGACTGGAACGACCAGTGTGACGACGCCGATGGATCCGATCGCTGCCATTGCGACCCACTTCCAGCGGCCGAGTCGAAGCCGCGCGGTTCGTCCGCCGCCAGACGACCCCGTGTCACGGCCGACCCGCGCCTCGATCAGGAGGATGACGGCGGTGACCGCGAGCAACTGCATCGAGAGGAGCGCCGCGTATTCGACGTTGAACGAGCCTGACTCGACGTATATTTCGTAGGTGAACACGCTCACGCGCATGAACGCTGGCGTTCCGAAGTCGGAGACGGCGTACAGCGCGACGAGCAGTGCGCCCGCAGCGATAGCGGGACGGATCTGCGGGAAGACGACTCGTCGATACGCGGCGATACGCGTGACGTTGAGGCTTCGGGCGGCCTCGACGAGCTCCATATCAAGCGAGAGGAGCGCGGCCCGCGTCGAGAGAAACACGTACGGGTACGTGTACAGCGTGATAACGACGACGGCCCCCCAGAACCCCTCCACCGCGGGAAGCGGAACGCCGAGCGCGGCGCTCACCTCACCGCCGCTTCCGAACGTCCGGACGAATGCGAACGCGCCGATGTAGCTCGGAATAACGAGCGGGAGTGCGGCGACGACCGTCCAGAACCGGTCGTACGGGAGATCCGTGCCGGTCGTGACGACGGCAAGCGGGACCCCGAGCGCGACCGAAAGTATCGTGACTGCCGCCATCAGCCCGATGCTGTTGATAAGTATCTCTGCGGTTCGTGCCGAGAACAGCAGCGAGATCGCTCGTTCGGGCGAGGCGACCTCGGAGGCGCGTAAAAAGAGCCACAGCAGCGGGGACGTAACGATCGCGGCGATGACGCCGCTCAACAGGAGGAGGCCGAGCGACGACCGTCCATCGTCGCCGTCTGTGGGTGTGCCGCGAAGTGTCTCAAACACGGCTTCGTGCGTGATGGTTCGTCTCGGGTGATATACGGCTTCTGAAAACGCTGTCGTGGTCCGACATCCGGGGGGTGACCGAAATCGTTACACCGTCATTCCCTCGTCGCGGAGCAGATCCACCGCCTGCTCGACGTTCGCGAGCGTGTTGAGGTCGAACTCGGGCGGGTTGATCTCCGAGAGAGTCGGAAGGTCGCCGACGTAGTCGACGCCGTCGAGCACCGGGTACTCGCCGTTCGTCTCGACGAAGAACGCCTGTCCCTCCGCGGCGAGGACGTGTCGAGTGAACTCCGCGGCGAGATTCGGCTTGTCGGCGTCGGCGAGGATCCCGACTCCGGAGACGTTGAACAGACAGCCCGGATCGTTCTCCGTGAACGCCACGTCGATCGGTGCGTCGGGGTCGTTCTCCAGTATCCGGCCCGCGTAGTACTGATTCCCGAGTCCGACGGTCTGGTTGCCGGCGTTCACTTCTTCCGCCTGCTGAGAACCACTGGAGTACAGCGTCACGTCCTGGTTTTCAACCATCCCGCGGATCCACTCTCGGGTGGCTTGTTCTCCTTCCATCTCGATCATCGCGACGATGAACGACCGGAACGTCCCGGAGTTCGGACGCGTCGAGATGATCCCCTCAAAGCGCTCGTCGTCCGCGTACGCGAAGATGTCGTCCGGAAGGTCGTCTGCAGTTCCCTCCCACAGCTCTGTGTTGTACTGGATTGCCCGAACGCGGCCCGAAGCACCGGTCCACGTTCCGTCGGGATCGCTGTAGTTGTCGTCGACGGCATCGATGATATCCTCCGGAAGCGTCCGGACGAGGTCGTCCTGTTTGAGCGCGGCGAGAGCGCCGGACGACTGCGTATAAAAGATGTCGGGGCGAGTGTCCGCCGTCTCTTCGTTGATCTTGTTGAGCTGCGTCGAGTTATCGTCGAAGTCGCTATCGATGGTGAAGTCGTCGTATCGGTCTTCGATCGCGTCGAACAGCGGGTCGATCTGGTCGCGAGTGCGCCCCGAGTAGATCGTGAGTTCACCGGTCAGCTCTCCGAGATCGTCCCACGAGACCGCAGACGGCTCCACGGCGGCCTCCTGTGGGCCGTAATCGTCGAACGGATCCTCGCCGCCCCCGCCGCCAAATCCCGCGCATCCGGCGAGCGCAATGGTTCCGGACGCGCCAACTGCACCGAGAAACGACCGGCGATTCGTGAACGAGGCGAGCGGACGACGGCTGTTGTCTCTCATACTTTTTTAGGCCAACCTAAAATAGATAAACGTTCCGGTTTAGGCCAGCCAAAAACCTGCGTCTCCGACTTACGAAGACCAGATAAAATACCTTTCGGGTCGATTCGATCGCGTCTGACGGCTACTAGCCCTCGAGACGCTCCGCGACCCCCACGAGCGTCGACCCCGCCGTGACCGTCGATTCGCGAGCGACCGAGTAGACGACCCCGTCGCGGTCGGCTGCGGCGACTTGGAGCGTCTCGAACGTCGTCGGATCGTACACCTCGCCGAGCCGGTCGCCGTCGCTCACCTCGTCGCCGATCTCGAGGTCGGGCTCCGGCCGGAACAGCCCCGAATCGGCCGCGGTCACCCGGCCGAGGTGGTTCCGTACGACGGTCCCGTCCCACGGGGCGGGATCCCTCGGAAGAAGTCCCTTATCCCGGAGGACGCCGAGCATCCCGTCGACCCCGATTTCGACCGCCGTCTCGACGATCTCCCGGCTGTGTGCGAGCTCCGGCGTGATCGTCGGGATCCCCTCACGGGTCGCCGCGACGCGGAACTTCCCGGCGAAGCCGCGCTCGGACCACTCCGTGTCCGCGTCGTCGCCGGCGGACTCGGCAAGCAGCAAGTCCGTTCCGAACGCCTCGGCGAGCGCTCGACACTCCGGATCGCCGCGCATGTAGACGGTGTGGGTGAGCATCGACGGCGACCCGGTGTGGAGGTCGACGACAGCGTCGGCCGCGCTCGCGAACGACCAGAGTCTCGCGGCCATCCGCTCGTGAAGCGTCCCGTCCGGGTCACCCGGCCAACACCGGTTCATGTTCGAGTGAACCGAGTCGAGCGCCTCTGGCGTCGTGTACGAGACGCGATCGAACGTGAGCGGGTCGGCGACGGGGACCGTCACGAGGGTGCCAGCGAGTGGGTTCTCCCCACCATCGGTCAGTCGCTCGTGGAGTCGCCGGAGAACCGCCGCGCCGTTCACCTCTCGACCGTGTTGGGCTGCTTGCGCGTAGACGACGGGACCGCCGTCGTCGGGGATGTCGAGGGTCGGTCCGTCGTCGCCGTCGACGAGCGCTCCGTCGCCGTAGACGTGGACAGTCGTGCGGATCGGGACTCCCGACGGAAGGCGTGCCAGCGTGAGTTCGCGTGCGTCGTGCATGATGAGACTCTGGGACGTATCGGATTTATAGTGCGTGCACGGGAGACGCCGCTTTCTGCTCGTCTAACGCGCCACTATTTTATATACATTGGTCTATTGAAACAGATACCACGCATGTTTCGAGATGATTTTCCAATTTTGGATCGAACGGTCAACGGGCACCCGCTGATATACTTCGATAACGCGGCGACGACACAGACGCCGACGGAGGTGTATCGCGTCTATAAGGAGTTCTACGAGCGATATAACGCGAACGTTCATCGGGGAATTCACGAACTGAGCCACGAGGCGTCAGTCGCGTATGAAGACGCCCATGACCGTCTCGCTGAGTTCGTTGGCGCGACCGGTGGCCGAGCGGAGATGGTGTTCACAAAGAATACGACCGAGAGCATCAATCTGGTCGCGAACGGTCTGAGAGACGAGCTGGGTCCTGATGACGAGATCGTCACGACCGAAATGGAGCATCACGCGTCACTCGTAACGTGGCAGCAGCTCGCCGAACGGACGGGAGCCGACATCCGATACATACGGGTGACCGACGACGGCAGCCTCGATATGGACCACGCCAACGAAGCGATAACAACCGATACAGCACTCGTCTCTGTAGTACACGTCTCGAACGTGTTGGGGACGGTCAACCCCGTTGGTGAGCTCGCTGAGATCGCTCACGACAACGACGCAAAAATACTGGTTGACGGGGCACAATCAGTCCCGAATCGCCCGGTCGATGTAACGGCAATGGATGTGGACTTCTTCGCGTTCTCCGGTCACAAAATGGCCGGACCGACGGGAATTGGGGGCTTGTACGGCAAAGAACACCTGCTGGACGAACTCGAACCGTCCTTGTTCGGCGGCGAAATGATTCGTCACGTCACCTTCGACGAGTCGTCTTGGAACGAGCTTCCGTGGAAGTTCGAGGCGGGAACCCCACCGATCGCCGAAGCGATCGCACTCGCCGCCGCAGCCGATTATCTCGATGCGATCGGAATGGACCGGGTTCGAGAACACGAGAACGAGCTCGCCCAGTACGCGTTAGAACGCCTCGATGAGCTTGATCGGATCGAAACGTACGGTCCCGGAATCGGGGAGCCCCGCTCCGGGCTCGTTTCGTTCAATGTCGACGGGATACACGGACACGATATCTCTTCGCTGCTAAACGACCGGGGCATCGCGGTTCGGGCGGGAGATCACTGCACGCAGCCGCTCCACGACGTTCTCGATATTCCGGGGTCCGTTCGGATCTCGTTTTACATATACAACTCCAAACGCGAGATCGACGAAGTGATTGCTGCACTCAAGGAGGCTCCCGAGGCGCTCGAGCCGTACCTTGCATCTGATCGATACGACGACGCGATATACGACCACTACCGTGAGGGAGACGCGAAAAACGCGATCCAAAATCCGACCATTCGAAAGCATTCGGAGGAGACGACCTGCGGCGACGAAGGAGAGTTTCAGCTCCGCATCGAGGACGGAACCATCGTCGACGTCGGATTCGAGAGCCGGAGCTGTGCGGTCAGCCAAGCGGTCGCGAACATTCTTGCGAACCACCTTACCGGTATGTCAGTGACGGCGGCCGCTGATATCGACGGGACCATCGAAGAGCTGCTCGGCGGCCAGTTCCCGGAACTGCGCCGCGATTGCGTGATCGGTCCCGAAGCGGTGATCCGGGAAGCCGCGACGGAATACCTCGAGAATCGGTGAGGCCCCGTCGACCCGGTGCGAACAGAGCGGTACTGACCACGTCGGGGAAGCGGCGTCGAAGGGCAGCGGCTCCGCTGTGATATTCTTCAAATTCTGCGGGGCGATCCTCGACAAAGACTAAAATAATAGTTTATACATCTATTGCTACCGGACGTTCTTGTACTCTATGGCGGGGAGTGACTGACACTTGCCTGTAAACCGGCATATATTCCAACAGAGTGGTTCATTGCCGTATGGCACACCGAAATCTGTCGACCCGACGCAACGTCTTGCGGTCCGTCGGGGTCGGCACCGCTGGTATCGGATTGGCTGGATGTTTGGGCGGCGACGATGAGCTTGATGACCTCGCTGAGGACGCTGATGGTGCAGACGACACGAGCGGCTCCGATGGGAGTCGACTGATCTACAGCCAGCAGGTCGACCCGATACAGCTCGATCCCCTCGTTGTCGGGGATATCTACTCGTATCAGATTATCAACCGCGTGTTTGATCCCCTCTACGAGTTCGGAGAGGGAACCGAAATCGTGCCGAAGGTCGCTGTCGACGAGCCGACGATCGAGCGAGACGGTCAGCGGTACATTATCGAGCTGCGCGACGACGTGCGCTTCCACGATGGCGAGCCGCTCACAGCGGAGGACGTCGAACACACGTACACGGCGCCGGTCGAGGAAGCAGAGCTCGGCGATGACGCACTCGAAACCATCGACTCGATCGACCTCATCGATGACCACACGGTGCAGATCGACCTCGAGTTCGGATTCGTCCCCTTCCAAATCGAGGTATTGACTAATAATATCGTCTCGAAGGAAGCACGGACGGCCGATCGAGAGGCGTACAACACCGAACCGCCGATCGGATCGGGTCCGTACGAACTCACCGACTGGCAACAGGGCGAGTATGCCGAACTCACGCGATTCGAAGACTACTGGGACGACCCGCTCCCGAACGTTGAGACGCTTCGGATGGTACCGGTCGAAGAGGACACGACGCGTGCAACGAGGCTACAGACGGGTGAAAGCGACGTAATCGACGGAATTCCCCCGCAAATATGGGACACCGTCGAGGGAATGGAGAATGCCGATCTCATGGAAGAGCCCGGCATCAACTACTTTTTTGCGGCGTTCAACTGCAACCAAGGCCCGACAGCGGATCCGCTCGTTCGCGAGGCGGTCGATTACGCGTTTTCGATGGATCAGGCGGTGTCAAACTTCGTGGAGCCGGCGGGAACCCGGAACCATGCCCCGCTTCCGCTCCCAGTCGTCGAGGAGTGGGACATGCCAATCGAGGAGTGGCGGGAGATCCCGCACGACCGGGATCAAGACCGTGCAGCCGAACTGATGGACGAGGCTGGCGTTCCCGACGATTACGAGTTCACGATCCTCTCTCCCCCAGACGATATCCGCGAACAGATCGCTGTGAGCATCGGAAACGGCCTCCAAGACATCGGCTACGACACACAGGTTCAGCGACTCGAGTGGGGTGCGTTCCTCGATAATATCGACACCGGCGATGACGACGACTACAACATCTACCTCCTCGGCTACCTCAATCCGCCGGATCCGGATGTCTACTTTACGCCACTGTTCCACGAGAGCAACGCCGGGAACGCCCCGAACGGTGTCTTCTACGAGAACGATGACGTGATGGAGAAGATCACGACGGCGCGTCAATCGGCCGATTTCGAGGAGCGGCGCGAGCTCTACATCGACGTTGCGACACAGATCCTCGAGGATCGGGTACACCTGCCCGCGTACAGTCCCAAGACGACCCTTGGAGTCGGTCACCACGTGCACGATTTCGTCGCGCACCCACGTCAGCGACTCAACCCGCGGATGGTCGGACCGACAAATAACGTCTCGATCGACAACTGAGGCCGTCTCTCTCCTGTGACGCTTCTCAAATACACACTCTGGCGAATACTGCAGACGGTGCCGGTACTGATCGGTATCGCCACGATAACGTTCTTTTTAACGAACGCGATGCCGGGAGATCCCGTCGACATCATGATCGGCGCCGACGTCGACGAGGCCCTCGAGGCAGCGCTCAGAGAGCGGTACGGTCTCGACCGGCCCGTTCACGAGCGGTACGTCATTTACCTGATTAATGCCGCACAGGGCGATTTCGGGCTGAGTATTCATTACGGTGCGCCCGTGATAGACAAGATCATCGAGCGCCTGCCGGTAACGATGCTGCTCGTCGGGTCCGCATACACCTTCGGACTCGGACTGGCGATCCCCCTTGGGGTCCTGTCGGCCGCGCGCCGAAACGACTGGATCGACCACCTCTCGCGCGTCGTCGCGCTGTTTGGCGTGTCGACGCCCTCGTTCTGGATCGGTCTCCTCCTGATCATCGTCTTCTCGTTTCACCTCGGCTGGTTCCCGTCGTCGGATCTGGTCCGCCCGTGGCGCGGACCAGCGGCGGTGTCCGGCGCGGAGACGTGGATCGAGGTGTGGTATCTCTCTGCCAGGAGCTTGGTACTTCCGACCATCGCCCTCGGGACACTACAGATGGCGGCCGCGACCCGGATCGAGCGCTCCTCGATGATTGAGACCTTACAGACGGACTACGTGAAACTCGCGCGAGGATACGGCGTTTCCGAGCAAACGATTCTCAGGAGGCACGCGTTTCGGCCGGCACAGCTTCCCGTGATCACGATCGTCGGACTGAACGTTTCGACGGCGCTGGGCGGCTCCGTACTCATCGAGACCGTATTCAACATCAACGGCATGGGGCGGCTGATAATCACCGGGATCCAGACGCTTGACTATCCGCTCATCATGGGCACGACGCTCTTTTTCGGACTCATATTTCTCGTCGGAGTCATCGTCACGGATATCTCGTACGCGTACATCGATCCGCGGATCTCGTACGGTGATCGCGAATGACTGAAACACGAACTCACGCGGGACGGAGGTGTCGTTAATGGCCATCGGTGAACACGAGAACGGAACGTCCTCCGAGGATCCGGCGGTCGAGCAGGTCGGCTGGCGACACACTGTCACCGTCATCAAACGCGACCCGACCGCTCGGTTCGGACTCTACCTCATCGGTCTGTTGACCCTGGTGGCGACGTTCACATGGATCGACTACCTCGTCTTCGATTATGCGATCGCGGAAGCGGTGTGGTACCACCCGGAGCGAGACCCGGAAGTAGTCGAGACGATTCTCCCGCCGGCGTTCATCGACGGCGGGACGTGGGCACACCCGCTCGGGACCGACCACCGGGGGCGCGACATTCTCGTGCGGGTGATCTACGGGACGCGAATCTCGATCACCGTCGGGTTCCTCTCGACGGCTATCGGGATGGTCGGCGGGACCGCAATCGGCTCTGTCGCCGGCTACTACGGCGGCTGGGTCGATGACGTCTTCATGCGGTTCGTCGAGACTATCTACTCGATCCCGTTTCTGGTGTTGGTCATCGCGTTTATGGCTGCCTTCGGACGGAGCATCACCTACGCGATGGTCGGCGTCGGGATCGCCGTGATCCCGGTGTTCGCCCGCCTGATTCGATCGCGAGTGTTGAGTGTCCGTGAGACGGATTACGTTGAGGCCGCACGGGCTGCCGGGGTCCGGGACAGTCAAATCATCCTCAGACACGTGATTCCTAACAGCTTTGCACCGGTGCTGGTACAGGGGACGCTCCAGATCGGGATCAGCATCCTCATCATCGCTGGGCTCTCGTTTCTCGGGTACGGCGCGCAGCCGCCGACCCCCGACTGGGGCCAGATGCTCTCGGAGTCACGGGGGTACATGCTCCCGCAGCCGTGGTTCAGCATCTGGCCCGGGCTCGCTATCCTCGTGACTGTGATGGGATTCAACCTCTTCGGGGACGGCCTGCAAGACGCGATCGATCCGAAGATCGATAACTAACCGGGAGCGATTTTCGCTCGTCCATTTCGGTTGTCGCCCATCCCGTCGGTCGCGTTCGCAGGCGATCGCCACGGATCGTGGGACCGCAAGGCACTCCACGACCCCATCCGATCCCGTGTACGAATGGCCACGTCGACGCGGCTCGTCGTGTACGTCTCGCTCGTCGCCAGCGCGGCCATCGCGGCCGCGAAGTTCATCGCGTACCTCTCGACGGGGAACGCGAGCATGCTGAGCCAGACGTACTACTCGCTGTCCGACGTCGGTAATCAGGTGTTGCTGCTCGTCGGATTTCGGCTGAGCGAAGCCGACCCCAGCCGACAGTACCCGTTCGGCCGCGGGAAAGAGCAGTACGTCTTCGCGTTCGTCGTCACCGTCCTCCTATTTGGAGTCGCCGGATACGCATCGGTTCGCGAGGGGTACGCAGCCCTCGGGACGCCGTTCCGTGCGGTCGATGTCCGGATCAACTACGTCGTCCTCGGCGTCGCGCTCGTCTTCGAGCTGTACGCGTTTTATAAATCGTACCAGGCCGTCCGCGAGGAAGCGGACAAGGAGGGGTTCGCGGACCTCTACGGCACGTTTCGCCAGACGAAAGACGGGCCGTTACTCACGGCGGCGACGGAGAACCTCGTCGCCATCGTCGGAGTCGTCGCAGCGATCCTCGGCGTTTACCTCACGGACGTGACGGGCAACACGATCTACGACGCGGCCGCGAGCGCGGTCATCGGCCTCCTACTGATGGGATTCGCGCTAGCGCTCGCCTGGGAGAACCGCGGGCTCATGGTCGGTGAGGGCGTCACGCGCACCGAACGACACGCTTTGCTGGAGGCGATCGGCGACGTCGACGGGGCGGAGGGAGTCCTTGATCTCCGAACGATGCATCTCGGCCCCGACTCCGTGCTCGTCGCCTGTGAGATCGCCTTCGACCCGGCCCTCGACACGGCCGGCGTCGAGACGGCGGTCGACGCCGTTGAGGCCGCCGTCCGCGAGGTGGTCCCCGAGGCGGACCGAATCTACGTCGAGGCGGAGTCACAGCGATCGGGGCACGAATACCCGTTCGGAGACGTCGACGAAGACGATCACGGACGATAAGTCGGTGCGCGCCCGACGAGAAGATGAGTATGCGAGTCACCCTCCTCGGAACCGGAGACACGACGGGGACCCCCACCGTCGGCTGCGGCTGTGACACCTGCGAGGCGGCCCGCGAGCGGGGTGTGTCGCGGTCGCGGTTCTCCGTCCACGTCACCAACGAACGAACGGGCGACTCCCTGCTCGTCGATTTCAGCCCCGACTTCCGGAGCCAGTTTCTCGCGTGCGACGTCCCGCTTCCCGACGCCGGAATCGTGACCCATATTCACTTCGATCACCTCGACGGGCTCGGCAACGTCTACCGGCTCGTCGACGGGCTCCCGGTCCACGCGCCGAGTCAGACTGACCCAGCCACCGACGAGAGCGTCGCCGAGACGATCCGCGACAAGTACGACTACCTCGAAGACCGGATCGGCGTTCACGCCCGCGAGCCGTTCGAGCCCTTCGAGACGTGCGGCTTCGAGGTTCGGTTCGTCCCCGTCGACCACCCACCACTGCTCTGTTTCGGCGTCGTGATCGAAGACCCCGAGACGGGTGTGAAGCTCTCACTGACCGGTGACACGAGCTACGACGTTCCGGAGCGCTCTCGCGAGGCGCTCGCCGACCCCGACCTCCTGCTCGCCGACGCGATCGTCCCCGCGTCGCTGTGTAAACACCACCCAATCGGCGGACGACACGAGGGATCCGACGGCGTCCCGCGCACGTTCGGCTCGAAACACATGACCCGAGAGGGTGCGCTCGCGCTCGCGGACGAGTTGAACGCCGACCGAACGCGACTCGTTCACCTGGCCCATTTCTACCCGCCCGATGAGGCGTTCGAAGAGCCGCTGGCGGTCGACGGCGAAGTGTACGAGCTGTGAGGCCCGGCAGCTCTACGTGCGCACAGTCACAAGGCTGACAGAACGCCTGAACCAGTGGACTGGCTGAGACTCTGCGGCCTCCTCTCTCAACAGAATCTCTCTCAACAAAATCTCATTCGTACTCGCTGCCGACGACCTCACGGATCCGATCGGCCGTCACCGATCCAACCCCGTCGACCTCCAAGAGGTCGTCCTCCGTCGCGGTCATCACCGCCTCGACGGTGCCGAAGTGTTCGAGCAGCGATCGGGCGGTGACGGGACCGATGTCGGCGATCGAGGAGACGACGTACTCCTGCTGTTCTCCGCGGGTCTTCGTCGTCTTCTCGCCGTGGACGCTCACCTCGCGGTCCCGCGTCTCCTGTTCGCGCTTGGCGATCGTCGCGAGCAGCTCCGTCGTGTCGGTCTCGCTTTCGGTCCGGAGCACGCTCACGTCGAAGTCGACCGCGAGCGACGCGAGCGCGCCGCGAATCGCGTTCGGCTCGATATCACGTTGTCCGTAGAGGTTCGTCCCCTCGACGATCATCACTGGTCGGGCGTACGCCCGGGAGAGCTCGCCGACCTGCTCGAACAGCGACCGGTCCGCGTCGAGCATCGAGCCGACGAAGTCCGCCGCCGACTTCCGCTCGACGGCGACTCGGTCGGAGAGCACGTAGTCGCCGACTGCAAGCGTTTCGAGTCGAGTGACGAGCCCGTCGCGCGTCGAGAGACTCTTCGCGATCGAGGAGTCGAGCTCGCGCTGGTCGACCACGATCTCGACGCCGTCGTCGACGCCGGCAGTGGCGACCACCGCGTCGTCGTCCACTTTTTTGCCCTCATCAGCGTTTCTGTTGCGCGCCTCTGCGGCGAAGTCGGTGAGCCCGGTGTCGGTGTCAGTCGCGTCCTCACACGTTTCAGACGCGGAGGCCGACTCGGTGACATCGCTTTTATCAGCCTGACCACCGCCCGCCTCGTCGTCTTCTTCGGCGTCGTCTCCTCCCGAATCGCTTCCGGCCCCACCGGTGAACGCGTCCAGTCCGGCCTGGCCGTCGTCGACCGTCTTCTCGATGTCATCAGTGGCGGCTTTCAGCTCGGCGAGGTGGTTGGTCATCTTTTTTTCGCGCCGCCGAGAGATCCAGAAGAACGCCTCGTCGCGGGTGTCTTCGGCCATCAACACGACGACCTGTCCCGCCGCCTGCCGGCCGGTCCGCCCTTTGCGCTGGATCGAGCGGATCGCGGTGGGGACGGGTTCATAGAAACAGACGAGGTCGACCTCGGGCACGTCGAGCCCCTCCTCGGCGACTGACGTCGAGACGAGCACCTCGAACGCCCCGTCTTTGAACTCCTGGAGTGTCTCCTGCTGCTGTTTCTGGCTCATCCCATCAGAGCCTTCCTTGTCGCCCTGCCCGACGAACTTCCGGACGTCGAAGCTGGTCGAGAGGAACTCCACGAGCGCCTCGGCGGTGTCTCTGGACTCCGTAAAGAGGATCGCTCGCTGGCCGCCGTTGATTCCGAGCGTCTCCGCGAGCAGGATTCGGGCCTTCGAGAACTTCGGGTGGAGCCCNTCGAACGACTCCGCTTTNCGCATCGCCTCGCGCACCTTCGGGTCCGCGATCATCCGCTGGCTGGCCTTCGACGCGCCGGACGAGCGCGCGGCGTTGCGCTGGCGCTCGAAGTAGCGCCGAACCGATTCGACCGACTGGGTCTCGACGAGCTCGGTCGCCCGACGGAGCTTCATCACCTCCGCGTGGGTGGACATCCCCTTATATCCGTCCGACTGGTCGTTGTCCATCATCTTCTTTAGTTTTCCGCGCATCTCGTTGAGGTCGCGTTGGGAGAGGTCGGGGCTCGTCTTGTTCGTGACTCCCAACTGTTTCAGTTTCTCTAACCTGTCGGTGATCACCTCGTTGAGTGCGTCGCGGATCGCGAGCACCTCGTCCGGCAGGGTGACCTGCTCCCACCGGACGTCGGTGTCGTGGGTGTACTCGTCGACGTCGGCGTCTGCCTCGGTCATCACCTCGACGTTCCGTAGCCCGAGGTTCTCACACACCGTCTCGATCTCCTCGGTGTCACCGCCGGGCGAGGCCGACATCCCGGTGACGAGCGGATTCGCCGCGTCGGCGTGGTAGCGCTCGGCGATGTACACGTACGCGTAGTCGCCGGTCGCGCGGTGGCACTCGTCGAACGTGAGATGCGTAACGTCTCGAAGCGAGATCCGGTTGCCGACGAGATCGTTTTCGACGACCTGTGGCGTCGCGATCACGATCCGGGCCTCGTTCCAGACCGCGGCGCGGTCGTCGGGTTTCACCTCCCCGGTAAAGACGACGATCTCGTCGTCAGGGATCGAGAGCGCCTCGCGGTAGAAGTCGGCGTGCTGCTGGACGAGCGGCTTGGTGGGGGCCAAAAAGAGCGCTTTCCCGCCAACTTCGTGGAGGCGCTGGGCGGTGACCAGCAGGCTCACGGTCGTTTTTCCGAGCCCGGTCGGGAGACAGACCAGGGTGTGATCCTCGACCGCGGCGTCAGCGAGCTGGAGCTGATAGCGGCGTCGCTGGAGGAAGTCGTCGACGAGCAGGGGACGGTCGATGCCGGCGGCCTCGGTCGCCATCGGCGGGTCTACACCGTCTTCGGCCTAAAGGCTTCGCGAAGCGGGGTGAAAGTTATCGATCGCCGGATCGCTCTTCCCGGAACTCCTCCGGAACGTCCTCGTCGACCAGCTGTGCCCACTCTACGAGCCGGTCTCCGGATGGGGTACGCGCACTCATCACACGATTGATCTCCGCGGTTCCTAATAATTGTTACCCCGATTCTAACTGTGTCGGCATCGCGTTCGATCGCGATCGACGCAACTCGCTCCCCTTTTACCGCTCACGCGTCTCCGGCACGGCATGAGCAAACTCGACGAATTCCTCGCGGGCGAGCGGCTCGACGACGTCGTCTTTTACGTGAGCGACGCCTACCTCGACGACGACTCTCGACTCCGAAACGTCGGTACGGAGACTGACGACGGCGTCAGACTGATCCTCGACGGCGAGACCGGTCGCTCCGCGTTCGAGGCGGGGACGGGGATGGGGGCGATGGAGTTCGCGAAAACCGCGATGGGCGCCGAGGGAACGATCGCCCGCTCGCTCGACGACGGGGAGTGTCCGTTCGCGGACGGTGAGGCAACGGAAGACGGCGACAGCAGCGGAGAGAGCGACGGTGACGACCACGACATCCGGTTCATTTTCGCGTTCGCAGAGGCGCAAAACGAGGAGGTCGGCGGGCTCTACGCCGAGGGCGACGTGGTCCACGCGTACGCTCACTGTACCTGCGGCGAGAGCTACTCCCACAAGTGGATCATCGGTGAGCGCGACGAGTGAGCGGCCAGAACGAGCGAACGAGTAGCCGGTACGGCTCGGCCGAAGCTATCCCTTAAATAGGCTCGCGTGGACGGGAGCGTGCTCTGACTCGGGCCGTGCGGACTTCGTCTCGTCACTGCCGTCATCGGAGACTGCCCGACCAGCGATCCCATCGGCGAGGAAGTCACGGAGCGGCGGACCCACGTGTTCGGGCTCCACGAGGAACGCGTCGTGGCCGTGGTCGGAGTCGATCACGTGGTGGGCGACCGGCACCTCGCG
>SL_4KL_010_BRINEDRAFT_10000653_pt1 | contig 18079 bp, 15 predicted proteins | sample SodLak_010_BRINE_2_FD_10664 | JGI IMG/M metagenome (IMG submission 10664)
AAAATCTCGCTCGGTGACTCGCGGAGTCTGGCGTCTTCGGGAACGACGAGCCGGAACGTCTGGCCGTGTGCGCGGTGGGTGCGAACGGTGTGCTCGCCGAGGAATGCGATGCGTTCGCCCGCCGCGCCGGAGCCGTCGATCTGGGTCCGTCGATTGAGTGCGGGCTCGGGCGTGCCGGTGTAGCGCCCACTAATCGAGGCCTGCGGAATGCGAACCAGCGCCCAGTCGCTCGTCTCAGTAAACAGGAGACGGCCGTCGTCGGCAAGCGGCCCCTCGCGGTTTGCCCGCTGGTCGGCGGGCATCTCGTAGGTGATCGTTGGCCGCGACGTGTTGCCGTCCCACGTGTACGAGGTGCCGCTGTCGCGACTGAACCCCCGTGTTCGTTGCACATCGGCGTCTTCGGGGAGCCGCGCGGTGAGTTCGGTTACGCGGTCGGGAATGCGAACCTCAAGTGTCGCGGTGAACGTGCCGACCCGGCTCGGCGTTCGATCGAGCGTCGTTGTCAGCCGGATTTCGTCCTGTGACGACGCCTGCAGCGGGGAGTCGCCAGTCGACAGCGACGCGGCTGTGTCGGTGCCGACCGAGTCAACACCGAGTGGTGTGTCGAACCCGACCGAGCCGGCTGGCTCACGGACGAGATGGTCGACTGGTTCGTCCTCATCGTCATGGTCCTGTGTCACGTGACCGTGGCTCGTAGCGTCACCTGTGTCGGCCGTGTCGCCGCTGGCGAGACTGTCGAACGCGGGGCTCGTTGGCGCGTTGTCATCGATAGCGGTGCTGTCGGCCTCGCTGCCGACATCGTCGTCGACGCCGGCCGTGTCGCCAACGCTGCTCGCTGGTGCCGCGGCGACGACGGGGGCCGCACACAGCCACCCCACCATGAGGAACACAAAAAACAGGGCAACGCGCTGGCGACTCATGGCTCAATTCTGGGGGTGGGGGTACATAACCCTTCAGTCGGCACGGAAAATCACGCTTCCAACACCGTCTCGACGAGTTGTGACGCCTCACGCGGCCTACCGTTGGCACTCAGGCGACGACAACACGAACCAACAGCCGAGCCGAAATTAGGCGACGCTAAAGCCTTTTTCGCGGAGGAAGTCCTCCACGCGGCCGCGGTGATTCCCTTGGAGTTCGATCGAGTCGTCCTCGATCGTGCCACCGCAGGCGAACTTCGATTTGAGGTCCGACGAGAGACTGCTCATGTCGACATCTCGTGGGTCGAACCCTTCAATGACCGTTACCTCCTTTCCATAGCGGCGCTCGTCGATGCGGATATTGATCTGTTGAGACTCTTTGGCGACGTCTTCGCAGACGCAGAGTTCATCAGGCAATCCACACGTCGAGCAGACTTCCGACATTACGAGCGAACGTACAGGTCGGCCATATTAAACAGTATCGGGACTCAGGGGCTGGTGTTTCTGGTTTCGGTGTCAACACGGCCTGCCGCAACGATTAGGGTGGTTCGCAACGGGTGTTCGCCAATGACTGCTGCGACCGGGCCGCCCGAAACGATGGCGGACAAACGCACCGAGCTGACGCCGATGTTGTGCCAGTATTACGAGCTGTGTGTCGACCACCCCGACGCGCTCGTGTTGTTTCAGGTCGGTGACTTTTACGAGGCGTTCTGTGAGGCCGCAGACGCGGTCGCTCGCATCTGTGAGGTCACGCTGACCAAACGCGAGGATTCGACCGGTAGCTACCCGATGGCGGGCATCCCCATCGACAACGCAGCCTCGTATCTCGACCGCCTCGTCGATGCCGGCTACCGCGTTGCGATCGCCGATCAGGTCGAAGACGCGGCCGAGGCGAGCGGGCTGGTCGACCGAGCGGTGACCCGCGTGATTACGCCGGGAACGGTCGTCGATGAAGCGTTGCTCGCGGCGGGCACGACCAACTACGTCGCCACGGTTGTCGCTGCCGGCGGAGGCGGGGAGAGCGACGAACCACCCACCGACGAGTTCGCCATCGCCGCGCTCGACGTCTCGACCGGCGAATGCCTCGTCACCAGCGTCGACTCCCGGACAGCCGTCGCCGGCGAACTCGATCGCCTGTTGCCGAGCGAACTGCTGGTCGCCGACGACGGCCCGACAGTCACGCCCGAGTCGGGCGGCATGTGGGCCGAAAGCGTTGTCGACGCCGCCCGGTTCGATCTCGCGGCCGCCACCGACCGACTCAGCGCCTACACCGCCCCCAAGCGGCTCGCCAGCGACGCCGAACGGCGGGCCTGCGGCGCGGTGCTCGCCTACGCGGAGTACACCCAGGGCGACGACGGCACACTTGCGTACATCTCACGAATCCAGCGCTACGACCGTCACGACTCGCTTGCGCTCGACGCGGCCGCCCGTCGAAGTCTCGAACTCGTCGAGAACCGTTCGCCCGAATCGAGTGCAACGCTGTTCGACACGCTCGATCACACCGCCTCGGCACTTGGACGACGCTGTCTCATCCGGTGGCTCCGTCAGCCGCTGGTCGACCGCGAGCGGATCGAAACCCGCCTCGACGCGGTGGGTGCGCTCGTCGATGACGGCGTCCTCCGCGAACGACTCCACGACCATCTCGGTGCGGCCTACGACCTCGAACGGCTGGCCGGGCGCATCTCACGTGGGCGGGCCAACGGACGCGACCTGCGGGCGCTCAAAACAACGCTCGATGTTGTCCCCGAGGTAACCGAAACGCTGTCTGCGCTCCCGGCGTTCGAGTCGTATCGCGAGCGACTCGATCCGCTGGCGGAGACGGCGACGCTGATCGACGAGGCAATCGTCGCCGACCCACCGGCGGAACTCACCGAGGGCGGCGTGGTTCGGCCATCGTTCGACAGCGACCTCGACGCGCTTCGGTCGACCGAGCAGGCGGGTCGACAGTGGGTTTCGGAACTCGAAGCCCGCGAGCGCGAGCGGACCGGAATCGATTCGCTGTCGGTCGGTCACACGCAGGTTCATGGCTACTACATCGAGGTGACGAACCCGAATCTCGACCGTGTGCCCGACGACTACACTCGCCGGCAAACGCTCAAAAACAGCGAGCGGTTCTACACGCCCGAACTGAAAACCCGCGAGGACGAGATTTTCGGGGCACGCGAGCGCGCCGACAGCCTCGAATACGAGCTCTTTTGCGGTGTTCGCGACCAGGTTGCCGCCGAAACAGACCGGATTCAGGCGCTCGCTCGCGCGATCGGCGACCTCGACGCGCTGTGTTCGCTCGCGACGGCCGCGGCCGTTGGTGACTACGTTCGCCCCTCGTTGCAGCCCCCCGAAACGCGCGACCTGGAAATCGAGGGCGGCCGGCATCCGGTGGTCGAAACCACCCAACCCTCGTTCGTGCCGAACGACACCGATCTCGCTGCGGGCGAGGTGGCGATCATCACCGGCCCGAACATGAGCGGCAAATCGACCTACATGCGGCAGGTCGCGTTGATTTCGATACTCGCCCAAATCGGGAGTTTCGTCCCGAGCGAGGCCGCACGGATTCCGATTTTCGATCGCATTTTCACCCGTGTCGGCGCGAGCGACGACATCGCCGGCGGCCAGTCGACGTTCATGCGCGAGATGAGCGAACTCACCGAGATTCTGCACGACGCGACCGACCGCTCGCTCGTGTTGCTCGACGAGGTCGGCCGCGGCACCAGCACCGCCGACGGCGCGGCCATCGCACGGGCGACAACCGAGTTCATTCACGACGAACTCGGCGCGATGACGCTGTTTGCGACCCACTATCACGAGCTGACGACGCTCGCCACCGAGCGCGAACACGTGTTCAATCTCCACTTTGCGGCAACCCGCGACGGCGACGACGTGACGTTTCTCCACCGGGTCGTCCGCGGCCCATCGGGTGCGTCATACGGTATCGAGGTCGCCGATATGGCCGGCGTGCCGCCCGTGGTCGTCGCCCGCGCCCGCGAGGTCGTCGACGCCGACTCGGCCGGTGATGGGCCGCAATCGGTGTCATCCGGCAGCCGCGACGGCACCGAACCGACTGCTGACGAGCCAGCGACTGCTGACGGGTCAACGGCAACCGACGAATCGGCAACTACCGACGAGTCACCGACAACCGACGAATCAGCGACGCCCGGCGACGACACCGCGGCGACTAAAGCGCCAGCCACGCCCGCCGACACGGCCGACGTCGTTGAGACGCTCGAAGCCCTCGACATCGCCCGAATGACGCCCATTGAGGCGCTCACCACGCTCGACGAGTTGCAGTCGGCCATTCGCGAGCGGTAATCTGGCGTGACTGTGTCACCAACGCGCTGGCGAAGCCGCTAAATCGCTCCGGCGATGTGGTATGAGCCAGATGTCCGGACAGCGACTCACACGGCTCGATGAGCAAACCGTCGCACAGATCGCCGCCGGCGAGGTCATCAGCCGTCCTGCCCGCGTCGTGAGCGAACTCGTCGAGAACGCGCTTGACGCCGGAGCCGACCGAATCGACATCGCAGTCGACGGCGACGGAACCGAGCGAATCCGGGTCGCCGACGACGGGCATGGACTCAGTCGCGAAGCGGCCCAACTCGCGGTCGAGCGCCACACAACGAGCAAACTCACCGATGTCGACGACGCGCGCGACGGGCTGGCTGCGGTGTCGACGCTCGGCTTTCGCGGCGAGGCGCTCGCAGCTATCGCCGACTGCGCGGCGCTCGAACTCGTCACCAACACGGGCGAGCCGGTGGGCTGTCGACTCCGCGTCGACGACGAGGTGACCGTCTCGGATGCCGGCCGCGCGCAGGGAACCACCGTCACCGTTACCGACCTCTTCGGCGATCGGCCGGTTCGACGCGAATCGCTTTCGGGATCAGTCACGGAGTTTCGCCGGATTAGCGAGTGCGTCTCGCGGTACGTGCTCGCTCGGCCGGACGTCAGGTTCTCACTCGCCCATGATGGACGCACCACCTTCCGTGCGCCCGGAACGGGATTTCGCGAGGCGCTGCTCGCGGTGTACGACGGCGAGACGGCAAGCCAGTCGACGACAGTTGATCACGCCGAACGCATCGCACTCGACACCCACGCCGGTGATCTCCAGATTCGCGGCATTCTCGCATACCCGTCTGTCACGCGGGCGACTCGCGATCACGTCCGCATCGCCATCGACGGCCGGCCGGTCGAGGATCGCGGCCTTCGGGCGGCGATCGCTGCGGGCTACGGCTCGCTCCTGGCTGGCGATCGCTACCCGGTCGCTGCACTCGATATTTCGCCGCCCGCGGGCTGGGTCGACCCGAACGTCCACCCGGAAAAAAAGCGGGTCGAACTCCGCGGGCGACAGCCCATCGAGAAACGTGTCGAAGCCACCGTGTGCGAGGTGCTCTCGACGGCCGACGCCCGTCGCGCTGAGACGGCGGCGACCGATCTCGACTCGCCGCTCTCGGCGGTCGACCGGCGCGATCCGTTCGCCGACCTCCGGGTGATCGGCAGCTTTCGCGACCTCTACCTCCTCTGTGAGGGCGGCGACGACCTGCTCGTGATCGACCAGCACGCGGCGCACGAGCGGGTCAACTATGAGCGACTTCGCGCCGCCGTCGACGACGCACCCACCTCGACGGTGTCACTCGATCCGCCACAGTCGGTTTCGGTGTCGCCTGTTGGGTCGGCTGCTGCTGACACCCACCGCGACCTGCTTACCGAACTCGGCTTCGCCTTCGAGTCGTTCGGCGGCGACACACTTCGAGTTTCGGCGGTTCCCGCCCCCTGTGGCCGCGTTGTCGACCCCAGCGCCTTGGGCGACATTCTCGACCAACTCGTTGCCGGCGACTCGCCGGCCGATCCGCGTGAATCGGTGCTCAAAGACCTCGCCTGTCGCCCCTCGCTGAAAGCCGGCGATCGGCTGTCGATCGACGAGGCCGAAACGCTGCTCGAACGACTCGGTGAGTGCGAACAGCCGTTTGCCTGTCCGCACGGCCGGCCGACCGTCTGTTCGATCGACGAGGTGACGCTGGCGGCCGGCTTCGACCGCACGGCAACGCGGTTTGATTAACCGGTTTGGACGGTCCACGGTTTACAGTCAGCACAAACGAATTCGCCGTCGTCGACCCACTGTTTCTTTGTTCGTACACCGCACCGCTCACAGTCGGCTCCACCCGGCAGAAATCGGTAGGTGAGCGTTGCTGTCGACGCGGCACTACCGCTTTTCGCTGTTGCGTTGTCGGTCACGGTCGAGTTTGCCGACACGAACGCGGTCGATGGTCGCTTCTCGCTCATTGAATCTCCACTGGTTGGCAACGACCTAAAACCGCACGCCTGCGCGCAACTCAGCGCTCGCGGCGGAGTCGGCCAACCACGAAGTCGGCTTCGAGGTCGCCGAGGAACTCGCCCAGTCGTGGTCCTTGTGTTTCGTCGAAAAACAGCCGGTAGCCCGCCTCGAACAGGTCGCCGACCGCGAGGTCGTGCTCGCGGGCCGTGTCGTAGATCGCCGCCTGAATCTCCTCGCCGGTTGCGCCATCGGCGACGACTCCGGCGAGCGAATCGAGCGCGTCGGCAACGTTCGTGTCGAACTCGGTTGCGGGCAGCTCGGTCTGGAGTCGGTAGTTGTACTGGTTGTCGTTGCGCTCGGCCCACTCGCGAGCCTTTTGGATGCGGGCCAACGCGCGCTCGATGTCTCGCTCGTCGGCGTCGGCCGGGATATGGCCCTCGTCGCGGGCGAGTTTCTCGCGGAACGCGGGATCGTCGACCATGCCGAGAACGGCCGCAAAGGTGTAGGGCAGCCGAATCGGCCGCTCGTCCGCAACTTCGCGCACGACGTGGGGGTAGGCGGCCTCGGCGAAGGCGGTCAGTCGCTCGTCGTCGAGCGCGGCGTAGTATGCCCGTTCGAACCGGTCGAAGTCGTCGACCAGCTGGTCGAGTCGCGAGAGGTCGAGGTCGCGGGCCTTCTTCGGGTTGATCGCGAAAAAGTACCGAATGATCTCGGGTTCGAGCAGCTCCAGCAGTTCGGTGACGGTGACGATGTTGCCCGCCGATGACGAGAGCGCCTCGCCGTTGAGCGTGAACCACTCGTACACCATCGGGACGGGTGGCTCAATGTCGAGCACGTTTTCGGCGATGTCGACGCCGGAGGGCCACGAGCCCTCGGCGTGATCCTTGCCGAACGGCTCGAAATCGACGCCGAGCACCTGCCACTGGCCGGGCCACTCGAAGCGCCACGGCAGTTTCCCCGCGCGGAACGACGCGGTTCCCTCGTGGCCACAGCCCTCAATTGTGGTGTCGCCGACGTTCATATCCGTACAGATGTAGTCGACGGTTTCGGCTGCGAGATCGATGTTCGTGACCGTCTCGGTCAGTTTGCCGCACTCGCTGCAGACCGGGTTGAACGGGACGTAGTCGGCGTCGACTTTGGCCTGATACTGCGAGAGCACCTCGCGGGCGCGGTCGGCGTTTTTCAGCACGTGGCGAACAACCGGATCGAACGTGCCGTCGGCGTACAGCGCGGTGTTCGAGTACAGATCAAGCGGCACGCCGAGGCGCTCGGCATCGGCTTCGAGCAGCGCCGCGAAGTGTGCCGCGTACGACTCGCGCTCGCCGAACGGGTCGGGAATGGCGGTGTAGGGTTTGCCGAGGTTGCGCCCGAGCGCGCCGGCGTCGACCTCGCCGAGCCCGACAATCTCGCCGCTGCTGTCGGCGAGTTTACGTGGCAGCTTGCGGAGTGGATCCTTGTCGTCGCTCGTGAACACCTGGCGAACCTCGTGGCCACGCGCGCGAAGGACTTCGGCGACGAAGAAGCCGCGCATGATCTCGTTGATGTTGCCGAGATGGGCGACGCCAGACGGCGAGACGCCGCCTTTGATCACGATTGGATCGTCGGATCCACCGTGCTCGGCGAGTCGCGCTTCGATCTGGTCGGCAAACTCGTCGGCCCAGAAGGCACGGTAGGAGTCGGAATCGACTGATTCGTCGCTCATTCTGCGTGGATCCACTCGACGGGGTCGTCACTTGTTTCGGGCACGATATCGGTACCGCTGTGCTCGCCGCGGCGAACGGCGGCCTCGACCGTTTTTGGATCGGTGCCGTCGAGGACGACCGACCGCATGGCCGAACGGTCGATGAGTTTGGCTGCCAGAATGTCGACCGGCGCGGAGGCGCCCGCATCGCGGCTCATCGGGACGACGATGTCGACGAGTTCGGCCGGCGAGAGCGACGCGAACTTCGTCGCGTCGGGGTCGGTCGCGGGGTCGGCGTCGTACACGCCGTCGGCGCTGGTCGCATAGACGAGCAGGTCGGCGTCGACGGATTCGGCGAGAATAGCGGCGACCGCGTCGGTCGTCTGGCCGGGCGTCATGCCGCCCATGAGGGCGATGTCGCCGCGGCGGAGCGCCGCACCGGCCGCGTCGTACTCGTCGGTTCGAACGGCGTTTGCGTCCTCGCCGAGTGCCGTGCCCAACAGCCGGGCGTTGAGTCGGGTGACATCGATGCCGAGCTGGTCGAGTTCGACCTCGTTGGCGTCGAGCGCGCGGGCCGCGGTGATGTAGTCGCGGGCGACCCCGCCGCCGCCGACGACGACGCCAATCTCACAGCCCGCGTCGGCAAGCGATTCGAGAACGGCCGCGTAGCCCGCGACACGGCTCGAATCGAGATCCGGCGCGAGAACGCTGCCGCCGAGCGAAATAACGACTCTCATTGTACTCGGCTTCCGCCGAGTCGGCCTTAAGGGTTATCACACGCCCCGCTGTGGGCTAAACACTCAAGGTCGTTGCCGCCGGCCATTCGGGTATGCAAACGCTCTGTGTCTCCGGCGTGGGCGCGCCGGACGTGGTACGCGAGCTTGCGGATCGACTGTCGGACGCGGGCCGGGTCGCCATCGTCGACTACACCCCTGATTCCACCATCGACGAACCCGTTGCCGCGCCCGACAAACCGACGCCCGCCGCCACGACAGCCATCCGCGTCGCTGCCGATGGGACGTGGGTCGGTCACGGTACGGATCATTCGCCGATGAACCTGCTTGATTCGCTTGCGACTGATTACGACTACGCGCTCATCGCCGGCTTTAGACACCACCGACTGCCGGTGGTTCTCATCGGCAACGCGGCTGGCGAGAGCGGCGGCGACACGAAAACGGCCACCGGGAGCGACACCGTCGCGGCCGCCGGCGACACCGCTGATGCCGCCACCGCTGCCAACGTCGTTGCCACCGCCGAATCGGCCGACGAGGTCGACCTCGACGCACTCCGCGAGCGCCTTGACGAATCCGAACCGCACATCACGCTCGACACGCTCGTCGAACGAGCGAAAGGGTCACCGCTCGCCGAACGCTCGGGGGCCATCGCGACGTTCACGGGCCGCGTTCGCACCAAAGACAGCGCTGACGACGCGCGAACCGAACAGCTCACCTTCGAAAAGTACGCCGGCGTCGCCGCCGAGCGGATGGACGCGATCAGCGCGGAACTCGCCGAGCGTGACGGCGTCTTCGACGTCCACATGCACCACCGCGTCGGCACCATGCGATCGGGCGAGGACATCGTCTTCGTCGTCGTGCTGGCGGGCCATCGTGAGGAGGCGTTTCGGACGGTCGAAGACGGCATCAACCGGCTCAAAGACGAGGTGCCGATTTTCAAAAAGGAGACGACCGAGGCCGACGAGTTCTGGCTCCACGAGAAAGCGTGAGGACGGGTACATCGCGTTGCCGACACACGTTTATGCGCGCTGCCGCACTAGATGGGCCAATGGGTGACGATGGCTGAGCCGTCAACCGAGATTCCCCGGCCCGCAGCCCTCGACACGTGGTACTATCTCACCGACGTCGCCGTTGAGGACGGCCGAATCATCTACTACGGTGACCCGCTTATTCCGGAAAAACGGCTCTACCGGGAGCTTCAGCCGGCGTTTCAAGAGCTGGGATACGAACTCAAACTCACCGACCGTGAGGCCTCCGAAGGCACCGCACTCGTCGCTATCCCGCTGTCGGAAGCCAGCGGCCACGACGGCATCCCGTGGACCAACCTCATCCTCTTTATCGCCACCGTCTTTTCGACGCTGCTGGTCGGCGCAACCGTCTGGTACTTCATTCCGCTGCGCGAAGTCCTGTCAAATCCGTTTGTCATTTTCCGCGCGTGGCCGTTTAGCGCCGCCGTGCTCGGAGTGTTGCTGGTCCACGAGTTGGGTCACTACGCCGCGGGTCGATACTACGGCGTCAACGTCTCGCTGCCGTATCTGCTTCCGGTTCCCATTATCTTCGGGACGATGGGTGCGGTCATTCGGATGCGCGGGCGCATCCCCAACCGAAAAGTGCTGTTCGACATCGGCGTTGCGGGGCCGATTGCGGGCCTCGTCGCGACCGTCGTCGTCACCGCAATCGGACTCTCGCTCGGCCCGATCGAGATTCCGCCGGAGGTCGTCGAACAGGCCGACTCAAATCAACAACTCGTCTTCAACAACCCGCCGCTGCTCGATCTCATCGCGTGGCTCATCGGCGCGCAGGCGACCTACAGCGACCCGGCGCTCAATCCGCATCCGGTCGTGATCGGCGGCTGGGTCGGGATGTTTTTCACGTTTCTCAATCTGCTGCCGGTCGGCCAACTCGACGGCGGCCACATGGTTCGTGCGATGATCGGGCGACGACAGGAGACGATTGCGGCGATGGTGCCGGGCGTGTTGTTTGCGATTGCGGGCTATCTCTACTTTCTTCGCGGGCTGTCGCTCAATGATTCGGTCATGCTGTGGGCGATTTGGGGGCTGTTCATGCTCCTGATCGCGTACAACGGCCCCGCAGAGCCGCTCGATGAGACCGCAATCGGTCGTCGTCGGCTGCTGGTCGGCATCCTGACGTTCGCAGTCGGCCTGCTGTGTTTCATGTTGGTTCCGATTCAGGTGCAGGGCTGAGTTGAATCGGGTGACGCCCGCGAGCGGAACCGACGGTGCGTGATTTATTGAGTCACCACACAAACAGCCGCCATGGGAGATTCATGTGCGGGAAACGCCGCGTTGGTGACTGGTTCAAGCCGTGGCCTCGGTCGGGCGGCCGCGCGGGCACTACTGCAGGCTGGCGTCAACGTCGCCATCAACGGGCGAGCCGAAACAACGCTCGAACAAACCGCGACCGAAATCCGCGCGCACGCAACCGAGGGTGCCCGCGTGGTTCCACTCGTTGGTGATCTCACCGATCCGGATGATATCGAACGACTCGTTGAAGAAACGGTCGGCGCGTTCGGGCAACTCGATCATCTGGTGACCTCGGCTGGCGGCCCGCCCAGTGGGCCGTTTCTCGAGACGACCGACGAGGAGTGGTACGACGCTTTCGACCTCTTGGTGATGAGTGTTGTCCGACTCGTTCGCGAAAGCGCCCCACACCTTCGGGCGGGCGACGGCGGGACCGTCGTCATGATCACCTCGCGCAGCGTGAAGGAGGCGCTCGACGGACTGGTGCTGTCGAACGCGGTTCGGATGGGCGTTATCGGCCTCGAAAAAACGCTCTCGCGGGAGTTCGCGCCGGAGGTTCGCGTGAATGCCGTTCTTCCGGGCGCACACGAAACGAGTCGAATTCGCGAGCTCATCGAGCAGGGGGTTGAACGCGGCGAGTACGACAGCTACGCCGATGGGCGGGCCACCTTTGCCGGCGACATCCCACTGGATCGCATTGGCGACCCGATGGAACTCGGCAACACGGTCGCGTTCCTTTCTTCGCCCGCGAGCAGCTACATCACGGGGCAGGCCATCGTCGTCGACGGCGGCAGTGGCCGGTCGACATTGTAATTTGCTATCGCAGTATACAGTTTATGAAAGTCGGTGGCTGTGTGAGGTGCTCTGGTACAAGTCGCCGCCAGCGGTTCAGGAAGCGCGATATCACGTTTTGCGCGGAAATGTCTCTCGGACTGGCGTAACCACACACGGTTCTGATATCTGCCAATCGGCAGGCGGCAGGTGGTCGCCGGCTGCGAACCCGTCTCGTCAACGAGAAATCAAGAATGTCGCTGTTGGCGGAAATTCGAGCGGCGGACAATTTTTCCTCGTCGCGTCGTGATCGGTGGTTGCGCAAACGTAGCGTTGTCGACAACGTCAAACTCACCGACTCGTTTGATCACCGATCACGCGTAGAGTCGTCTGCCGTTCGCGTTGCTCTTGCATCTGATCGCCGCTGCGTACGACATCAGTGTGGTTCGCCGCCAACGACGAAAAACAACGTTTCAGTCGATTCAGCCGGCTGAGCTATCGATCCCGTTGATTTTGACAAACCCGTAGTCGCACTCGCTTTCGGTGCAGTACCATTTGGTCTTCTCGCCGAGGTGGAGCGTCGTGCTCGCAGCGCGGTAAAACGTCGTTTTGGGGCCACAGGACGGACACGGATGGGTGATTTCGAGGCTCATGCCCCCCGTTTGGCCCGTTGCGTGTTAAGATATTGGTTCGGCGCAGTTGGTGCCGTTCGTCAAAATAAACTGGATATTGCGATACTAATTCATGTGCTGGTGGCCGTCACCGTGTCTGGTGACAAGCTACTTGCTCGGGCCGACACAATACGGTGTATGCTCACGCTTTATGCGCTGGATGGCTGTCCGTACTGCGAGACCGTCCACGACGCGCTCACCGAGGGTGGAATCGAGTACGAAACCGTCTGGATCGAGCCGTTGCACTCCGATCGTAACGAGGTTCGACAGGTGAGCGGCCAACGTGCTGTCCCCGTGCTGGTCGATCCTGACCGCGGCGTGACGATGGCCGAAAGCGAAAACATCCTGACCTACATCGACCGGAGTCTCACATGACCATCTACACCGGCCGTGGCGACGAGGGCCTGACCGACCTCCGCGATATGTCGCGGGTGTCGAAAACGAGCGCGCGAATCGAGGCGTACGGCGTTGTCGACGAGGCCAACTCGGTCGTCGGGACGGCCCGCCCCAGCGGCTACGACGATCTTGACGACTGGCTGGCGGCGATTCAGAACCACCTCCACATTATTCAAGCGGAGTTCTCGACGCCCGAACCCGATGCCGACGACCCACAGATCCGAACTGAACACATCGACCAGCTCGAAACGTGGATCGACGCGGCCGACGAGGAACTCGAGCCACTGACGGCATTCATTCTCCCGGGTGGGGCCACGACCGGGGCGGCGCTGCACCACGCGCGATCGGTCACCCGCCGGGCCGAGCGCCGGGCGGTCGAACTCGCAAACAACGAGCCGATCAACGCCGAGGCGGTCATCTATCTCAACCGCCTCTCGGATGCGTTGTTCGTGTTTGCGCGGCTGGTCAACGCGCGCGATGGCGTTCCCGAGTCGTCGCCGACGTACTGATTTCGTTGACAGGGTTGCTCGTCACCAGTCGATTCTCGCTTGTTCGGTGCATCGACTGTTAATTCCGCTGGTCGTCTCCATACTGACGCGCAGCACGTGCGACGCAAAGAATATCTCTGTTGGTGACGAAAGGTCAGATATGAACCGCCACTTCAGTGACGCACGGTACTACTTTGGCCGGGCCGCATCGCACCTCACAATCGGACTCCGTGAGGAACTCTCGCCTGTGGTCGGGCGCGTTCGGTCGCGACTGGGCTACGAGGTTGAAACCGGTGAACCTGAAACACGAACCGAGTGGATTCACGGTGTCGCCACTCGTTCGAAAGGCCGGGTCGTCGCCGGCGCTCGGCGGGCGAGACAGCGTGTGGGGCGCACCCGCGCTGACGACGAAGTTACGATCTAACCCGTTTCACTCGCCCGAGCGGGTGTGAACGGTTGATTTTGTACAAAAATACCCATCGGGCGGAAAGAAGCTTTTAAGTCCGGTCGACAGGTAGCGCAGAACACCGGGTTGGTGGTCTAGCCAGGTTATGACGGCTCCTTCACACGGAGCAGGTCGGCAGTTCGAATCTGCCCCAACCCATCCTCCGATCGGACGGTTACTACCGAAAGTTAAACGGCGTTTATGAGGCCTGAAATCCAAGAATTTGGCATTCTACCAAATCCGTGATGGACGTTCATTTCTGGATTACGTTCGAGGGTCGGACGCACCCCGGCGCTGTCTGAGGTTCTGGATAATGATCAACCAACTTATTTATAATAGTTTGGGTTACGGCGTTGTATTCGGCTGTGCACTCTCCCAACTCTGCAGCTGCAGGTTCTGAATTAGTAATCAATCTTGTTAGTGGTATCATTTCAGGAGGCAGAATTAGTCTGGCCACTTTGGTGGCCACGACGGAATTGGTGCAATTGGATGTCTCGCAAGGGGTGGTATTGGCAATGGCGAGAGACAGTACTGAGCGATTGGGACAGTGCTGATATTGGCACTCGCGAGAATGGAGGAATTGGCAATGCTGGCGATTCGTACAATTGGCAATAGCGTGAATAGTACATTGCCAATGCCAGTGATTCAAGCAATTGGCAATGCCGACATTGCCAATAAAATTCTGACGGCGGACTGTCGCGGCATTACTGAAGTATATGCTTGCAGTCGTCCTGAATAACCCATGGAACGAGATATCGAATTACGTATCAAAGGCCATCTGTATGAGATTGCGACGGTTGACGACGAAATAATTGGGAATTCCCAGGGATTCTATTCCGCTGAACAGGGGTATCAGAAGACTTTGATGAGCGTTGCGGAGATTGCGGGCACGGAGTTGATGGATACGATGGCAGATGGAATTAAAGAATATATTGAAGCGAATCAAGAGCGTCCAGCAAACCAATCTGTCCGCAAGAAAGCACGGATTCTCGTCTCGGAAGCAGGTTATTCACCTAATCGATATCTCAATGAGGTATAATTCGATTTTGATGTTGTTCCTATTGACATACATTTGATGGGCTGATGACGTGGCTCTACCTTTACAAAGATTGGATTCCCTTTCATATTAGTCAAATAAAGATATTTTTACATAATCTCCGTTCATAGAGATGGGTTATTCGAGTGCGTGTAATTGCATATTTCTCGGCGCGTGCAGGCACACCCTACCAGAACGACTACCACCACAAGCTTCGTGGCCGACGAGCGCTTCGCCCTTCGACGAAATACGACGTGCCGCAGTACGCATACGAGATCCACTTGCTGTTTTCGAAAACGACGACCTCGCGGTTGGAGGCGGCCCGTCGGCATTTGCTGGCGGTACTCAGTCTGCCGGCATCGACCCCGACGATAACAAACGCTTCCGGTGGCATATGTTGATGATTGAGTCGGAAAAAAAGTCTCCGGTGGAAGGCATTGGATGCTCGTAACCGGACTGAGCGGCACAGAGGAGCGATAATAATTAATTGGCGGCTCGCGAATGTGAACTAAACATTTCTATTGAATCATTAAGTAAGTAAAAAGATTTTTGTGTAAGGCAGTCCCAAGGATATTCGCAGTAAAACAACTCCGCGTGTCGAACTTGTTGAAAGGGGTCGATCACGCGGATGAACCAACAGCAAAGCAGAAGCATATGCTGCGGCAGCGTGAGATTCGTTGTCTGTTATAAAAACGCTTCTGCATACATATCAATAGATGATAAAAACACACCAGAAGCTAAAGACAGAATCAAAACAGCGAGATGAAATAAGTCATACGCATCGACGAAATGACGGAATCAAATACGATCCAAATCGGATGTGGAGAAGATACAGTAGTATTTACGCCGTCCCACCCCGGAACACTGAATAACAATTATGAGTGTAACCTACATAGCTGCTGTCGGGTCTCAGAACGCGAAGTGGTTCCAGCCGAACTCGTCCAAGGTTGAAGTTATTGAAGCATTAAGTACGCTCCAATCGAGGCTCAGTTTCAGCCGAACCCTCATGGGGTTCGTTTCATTTTCACTTCGGTTTACATTCTTTTTTGTAGTATCAGTTACAACGACACTTCGTACAATGTCACTAATCCACAGAAGTGAGGCAAACAAGTGCGTATAATGGTTCATCTATCCGCACGCGCGGACATGACATACCAGAATGACTACCACCACAAGCTTCGTGGTCGGCTCTGGCGTGCCTTAGAAGATACTACATACGACGAGCGACACGATTCGGGCGAGTCACCCGGATTTTCGTTCTCGAACGTGTTTCCACCGTATGACGCCAACGAAGGAGACGACCGCAAGCTATTGGTCGCCTCACCCAACGAGGGACTGCTCGCCAACGTCGCCGCGGATATGCTCGAAGAACCGGAACTCAATGTCGGAGAGATGCCGTTTCACGTCGACGATGTAACCTCGCTCGAACCTGATGTGGGTGAACCAGGGACTCGTGGGACAATCGAAACCGGCACCGGACTGCTCGTGCGGATTCCACCGTGGCGGTGCGAGGAGTATAGCATCGACCATCCCGGCGGCGATACGGCCGTTTTCTGGCGGCCGGAACACACCACAAAACCGCTTCGCGCTCAGTTGGAGGCGAACCTCGATCAAAAACACGATCTGTATACGTACGATCACCTACCGGGACCGAGCGACGTTGAGGGGGATCTGTTCGACGGCTACGAACTGATCAAAACGTTCGCTGTCCCAGTAACAGTCACCGAGGGCCAAGAGATGACCTACGTCCTTAGCAAGTGGAAATTCTCGTATACGGTTCGAAACAACAATCACCGTCGACACCTGAACCTCGCGCTCGACTGCGGGCTCGGCGAGCGCAACTCGCTCGGACTCGGATTTGTAAACATCACCGACAAGACGCGGCCCGGCGAGACCGAACTGGAGGGAAACAATGCTTTCGCTTGAGGAGTTTCAAGAAAAGTACCCAGCCGACGAACTGGAAGCCGAACTTCCGGATTCGCCAATCGGCTCGCTTCGGGATCTCCAGTATCTGTACGGCAAGCTCTACACACTTGCCACGACTGGCGGCGGCGAGTACGCCCCGTATCTCACGCCCGACGCGGCTGGCGATCTAGTCGACACCGATGATAGCCTGATCGTCGTCCGTGTGGATGTTTCCGGAGACGAGCCACGGTTGGCAAATGACGATCACGGTCCCGTCCAAGTGACGAGATACACCAAGGATCTGATTAAACAGGTCGGCCACTGTAAATTCTCAGCAGCTGCTGGTATTGATCACAGCGTAACACACCAAGCCGGTCGAAATAGCGATCCAGGAAAGCTCTCGCGCTACGCAAAAGAACGGTTGACGAGATGGGCCACTAATGAGGTCGTAAAAAAAGCAGCCGACGAACATTCTGATGGCTGGATCATCGGCCGGCTGGCCGAACTCGGTGAGAACGAGACCGCACTCGACACAATCGAGGAGACGATCACCCGGAAACTCGGCAGAGAATCGGCAACCTCGCTGCTGACGGTACAAATAAAAACGGAGCCAGATGGCGGCTACCAGTGGCCCGGTGATCTCGATGTGTTCAACCAGGCGATGCGCCAACGAAAGCTCTCAAAGCTTGTCACCAAAAACAAGGCCAAGGATTCATCCGGCGATGCGACCGATCTCGTTACGGGCCTTCCTGCCCGGACAGTCGGCACGTCCGAAGATCCACAGAACTACTTCCTCGGCAAACAGCTCGAAAAGTTCCCCGGACTCGACATCGAAAACGCATGGCGGTCACATCCGATTTCGGAGGATGCTGCAATCACCGTCATGAACGCTGAGACATTTGTCGATGCCTGCACCTACCGGACCTTTGGTGCGAAAGTGTACTATTTACCGTACACTTTCGGTCGTCCCACACCACAAAAGACATACCAACTGTACGACCTGCTGTACAGGATTGTCGAGGATGACGGTGACACAACACCAATTGAGAAGGCACATACTGATCAGCGTGAACAGGAGCCTGCTGATCAACTATTCCGATTCTATGTCTCGGCAGTCATGCCGCACCAGATGTCCCGGTACGACGTCTTCGGCGAGACGCTGAACGGTCGACTCCACTATCCGAAAGAACTCGCGTTCACACACAACCGATTTGTCGAGAACGTCTCAGCGTTCAACACACGGACAGACTGGACTGCTCCACTCCCAACAAACGAAAAGTGGGGGCTTCTTTCGGGAAGCGACGACCAGCTCGGGGCGGTCGCAAACGGCTGGTACTTTTACCAGACGTTCGCTGAGCGCGATGACGACGCTGCAGACGCCGACGATCCGCGAATCGAGGCACTCGTTAGCGTGCTAAGTGGCGGCGCAATCAGCGTTGATGTTCTACTCGAAGAGTACGTCGACCGGATCATAGACGACCAGACAGATGAAGACGACCACGAAGGCT
>SL_4KL_010_BRINEDRAFT_10000657_pt1 | contig 18054 bp, 6 predicted proteins | sample SodLak_010_BRINE_2_FD_10664 | JGI IMG/M metagenome (IMG submission 10664)
GCCCCGCCATGGCTTGTGATCTGTGTCTCCTCGCCGCCATTCAGCGGCTCGATGAAGGGGAAGGTCTCAACGANTTCTGTCAGGAATCTCGACGGCTGGAGATAGGTCCCCAATGACTCTCCACTCTCTCGTGGGACGCCGAAGTAGAGTCGGTCGGAGGCAGCACGAGCACCGATACCAAGGAGTCGACGACTCACCTGCGTGAAGTAATCGTGAAATGGGTCACCGGGAGACTCACCCGCGGGCCGGAACGTGTCAGTAACGTCGGTCGCCGTTTGTGAGGTGAGCAAGGGGAACTGTGGTTCTGACTGCAGCCGTACTGTTGGCAGGAGAGCGGTCAGGTCGGGGGTAAACGGATAATCTGAATCAGTGACGTTCAGCAGGAACACGGCGTTGGTAGTCGTGTGCTTCATCCCGTAGATCGTGGTGACCGACACCCCACCATCATCGTGGTCAGTCTCAATATTTTCGAGCTGGCTTCCAGCATATCTGAATGCTCGCTCAAGCGACATCTGGAAACCCTCCCATGAGCCATCGAGGCGGTCCTCATCGGCCAGAAACTCAGCCAGCCGGGTAACGGTCTTCACTCGCTGGAACTGGTCTCGGGCTTCGAATTCGCTCCATTGGCTCCCAATCCGATGTTTCAGCTGTGTCGTTTCGATCCAGTTCCACAGGCCTGCTGCAGCGGTGGGGGCGGCTTCCAACTCCGCAAGCAGGGTTTCTGTTGCATCTTCTCGGGCAAGTAGTCGGTCCCGACTTACGGTTTGGTCAGTCTCGTCCTCGGTCTCAATATCTGCACAGACCTTTGTTAGGTCATGCAGTTCTTTGACGGCAGGGTCATTCCCTAACTGACCGACAGTCACTGATGTCGTTGGAATACCGTGTCGACGCAGTAATCGATTCGTGTCCTCGACGGGCCCACTTGAATCCTGGAATGCGATCGAGATATCCGAGTAGCTGTAGCCGTCGGTTCGGCAGAGCCGTTCGATTTCATCAGCTACAGCCGTGAGTTGGTCTCTGAACGTTGGGGCTTCGATTACTTTCACCGATCCACCATCGACAGGGTCCGTTGGTTGATCACCGGTCACCAGATACTCACCCACGGCATCTGGTTTGCTAACTGTCTCTCGTTCGATCGTATGCGGGATCTTCTCCAGACCATCCGCCAACGAATCAACATCCCCAGCTTCCCGCCAGGTGCTCAGGAGACGGCTGTCACGTTCAGCGATGGCCACGATTGATGCATCCGCAGCCTCGGCCACAGCTGATAGGAATCGCCGTTCGGTCTGTGCCAACTCTTCGAAGTCGGCGACCAGAACAACATCCCATTGTGATATCGATTGAGGCATGTCGGCCGTGACAGCATTTGCTTCGAGCTCCGCCGTCGAGCGCGGGATGATAGAGGGTCGATCAACGTACTGCTTATCCTCGAGGACTGATTGGAACTCCCGGCCCGCGGTAGCAATCTCCTGGAGGATCGGCGACTCGTAGGAAGCAGGGTCGACTGCATTCCGTGACTCCATTTCAATGAGCAGCTCCCCCACGTCCTGTTGGAACGATTCCTTCTGTGAAGCATCAATGAGATACTTCGACTCCCACTCATACTCGTCGAGGAACTTAGCCAACAATTCGATTCGTTCATGATCGGAGAGAGTCGTCACCCCCGGGATGAAAGCTCGCAGCGTCTCCGCCGCGAAATCCGTGACTGAGGTGACCGTCGGATACTCAACCCCCGCTATTGAGTTTGTAATCGAATCAGTCAGATCCTGGTCGCTACAGAGACGAGTGAGACAGAGAATATCTCCAGGATCGTACTCTTCGCGTAATTTTTGGTAATGGGTTGCGACAACTGTCGGTCGATCCGTTTTCCCAAACGGATAGAGGTGGATACCGCCCCGGAGAGATGTGCCAGGTGATCCCTGCATTATGTACTGTAGCCTCTGTGGCCGTTGGTATAATGATATTGGTGATTGTTAATCTTTTTGTCATTCTCAAGAATCACTCCGACGTACAGATAATTCATATCAGTAGTTGCTATCAGATTGCAGCGGGAAGGAGTGTATCGACGTTAATCGTGTTAACCAACATCGGCAGCTTCTGGCAGGTAGTGTTGGTTAAATTGGTGTTCCGATATTCAGTCTTACTGTGTGTACCAACTGATAGCTACCAACATTCACGCATTCGTAAATCGACGAATGGCCTCTTCCGACTGAGGAGAAAATGATTCTATATAATTAGCAGCGAGATCGAGTTTACTTCACCTGTTACTTCTTAATTTCTAGGAAGGATAGCATGCACTCCTGTGGGAGCAGTCCGCCGTGATAGTACCGATCACCGTCGTATCCTCGTTTGCTAAAGAACAGCCGTGGATTGACGAGCAGCTTGAGGTCCGTTTTCAGATACTCCACACCAGGCATATTCGATGAAATGTGGACACCATTGTCAAGATTGTCTACCTCGTCACCGGCAACCCGACGATATTTGACTTCACCGCCGGGAGTCTTCGACGTCACGGACTCCGTCGTGGTATCTTCAGGTAACAGGACGAAGCCATGGTCGGTAGTGACGTAGATCCGGTCCCAGTTGTCATCGTCGAGCTTCTGTCGAATGATCTTGGCCAATTCGGTTACGTAATCGTCGAAGTGACGCTCGATTTGCCCAATCTCGCCTTCGCCGACCTCGTCGATCTCCTTATCGTAGTAGGCAATACGATCATGCTCCCACCCAGGAGAATTGATATCGTCTGGAACAGCCCATCCCTCATCGTCCAAGAAGTCTTTTCGCCGCTGTTTCGTGGATAGTGAGAGATCACCCTGCGAAACCGTCAGCGTGTCACCGTCCATCTTGACTGCAAATCTAAAAGACCGCCCAGGAGTCAATGCTGCCATCCCGAATTTGGTTTCCGAAGGCAGCGTCCCAAGACGGGTTTCTCGCGTGACATCGAACTCATCGTTGAGCTCGTCAGCGAGTTGCTGGGCCAAATCAAACCGGAGGGCGTCAATCAGGAAGATAGCGACTGTCCCGGCCTTTTCGAACTCGTCTTCGTGGTCAGTCCACCACTCATACGCCCCTTGTTTATCGACCAGTGGGTTGCCAACCTGCATTTCGGCCTCGACAGCTTCGGCGAGTGTAGTGAGATACCCACGGTACCGACTCGTGAGCATCTCACCACGGATGTCAGCAATCGTCTCTCCCGCGGGATGAGACTTCGGCAAGGTGTCTTCGGGAGTGCCCGTGAGCTGGACCTGCAGTACTTCGTTGTCGATCCGCCATGTTCCATCTTCCACATCAGCATAGAGTTCGAACGGATCTGTCGTCTGATCTCGGGTTTCCCACGATTCGAAGTATAATTCCAGGCGGGCCAGGTGCTCACATTGGGCCCAGAGATGCTGCCAACTGTTGCCCTCTGGATACACCTCCAAGGCAGTCTGGCGTGTTTGTGCGTGTTCGATACAGGTCTCCAATTCACCGGCGTCGAAGAGCTGGTGCCATGCGGTCCACAGGGCTTCATCCAGAGCCCCGTCGACTGGACAGTTAGCGATCTCCCACACGTCAGCGACCTTCCCGATGACCTGCGGCCAGAACCGCTCGCTGAGATATTCGTCGGCACTTGCTCTGGCACCGCCAAGCTTGAGCAACTCTGTCAGGGGACTGTATCCAGAGTCACCGTACCCTTCAGGGAAGTACTCGGAATCTACACCACTGTTGGTGAGTGCTTGTGCAACGGCCCATCGGCGGACAGTTTCAGTGATTGTGTCCGGGTCGGCTCCGTCAGGGATTGGGATATCGGATTTGAGCCGCTCTCTGACTTCAGCAACGGTCTGTGGATCTCGACTAATCTCGGGCCAGCCATCTCGAAGGAGATGATCCTGCAGTTGACCGCCCCCGCGGGTTATAATATCTTCTTTGAGCCTATCGTACTGCGGGGTCCCTGGTGTATTGAATCGCTTCTTGATCAGAGTAGCAACCTCCTGCCGCGTATCCGCGTCGTGTCGTTCGACATCGAATATCTCCCACGAATTGACATCATAGAGTGCGGCGGTGAGTTCTTCGATACTCTTGTTCACCTCTCCGCCGGTTTCTCGTATCTCACGGAACCAGTCACGGTTGTCCTTGGCCTCACCGATATACCATACAACCGGTAACTCCCTCTTGCGTTCCTCTTCAACAGCGCCTATACGAAGATCAAGTGGGAAGGACTCTGCTTTCCGAAAGCTGATATCCATCTCTTTCGTGGCCTCTTTGACGATATCTTCGAGATAGCCGCCTGCATCCCACCATACGACCCGGATATCTCCGGCATGAGTGTCAGGAAACGCTTCTTGGAGTTGCTGTACGGCTTCGTCTGTCAGGGAGTGCCGGGGCTGCTGAATCATTGGGTGTCCTCCGTATCTATGACGACAATTGTTCCATCATCATGACTGGATATCTGCTGCCACAATTGCTGGACTGTGTTATCATCTTCGTCTTCACTACTCTCACCGTCGAGGGCTGCACGGCCCTGTGTGATGAGTTGGTCTGCTCGATCTGTGTCGGGGATGTTCGCTCCACTCACAGCTCGACGAATTTGTTGAGCAACGAAATTTGTCGCACTGTCTGGTAACTGGGTATCGAGCTCAGCCAATCGGTCGTATAGCGACTCCCCATCCTGGACGGTAGTGAGAACTGCTCGTCCATTGGCTAGGGTGTCAGCGTCAGAAAGGAAGGACGAGTCGGTGAACGCTTCCTCAGGCAACGGATCTTCGGATGTTTTGGCCGTATCAATCACGGCCTGAAGCTCCTCCAACGTCACCTGTGGATAGGTCTCAGTCACTCGTACAATGTTTTCTTCTACTCCGGTTGTCGTGAGTGTGTCCGTGAGCGTTTCCCGAAGTGTTTGGATGTCAGCATCGGTTGTTGGCTCCCCAGTTAGATTGCGGTAGACAGCCTGCAGGTGCTCAACACGGTGTTGTTTTGCCTTCTCAAGCTGGGATTCTAGCGTGTCGACGCTGGGTATTTGCGAGCCACTAGCACTGGCGGCCATCTGACTCGTAATAGTGGCCGTGGGATAGTGGTCGGTGAACCACTCATAAACGGACGTAAATTGGTCCCACAGTGGCTCTTCGTCGTCATCCTCGGCAATGAACAAGGGAGCAGCGTCTGCGTATCGCTCAGCCTGTCTAACGACCTGCTCATTCGTTAGGAGGTCAGCATCCAGCTCCTCGCCCGAGAAGGCAGGCTCAAGTGCCGTGTCTAAATCCTCCAGAGTGAGTCGGCTCTCAAATTCAAGACTGGTTCGAGAGATTACCGTCTTGAACGGTGAGGCATGCTGGTTGACCCACTCCTGTAACTCTTCGAGCAGTGTCTGGGTATCATCAGTTGCTGGCTCTTCGCCCACAAGTGCTGAATACACGTCACTAAGGTCCTCAGGAGGAGGCGAGGGATCAAACACGATGATTGCGTCCTCGAACTTCGTTGAACGGGTGATGGTTCGAGCGATCTTGTCCGTATCAGTCAGGCGAGCTCCATCCACACGGATGGCAATGCGATTGGTGGCCACAAGCACGAACAGCAGCGTATGGAGCGCCTCTGCTGGTGTACCGAGGAACTCCCCACCCCGGCCTTCGATCGTTTCGAGGATGCGATCACTGCTTACCTGATTTTCACCGTCATCGAATCGATCTAATTCGAGGAACTCGGTCGCCCAACCATTACCAATCGTCCGCGGGACGAGGTTGACGCCCAGGACATCAGCGTCATGCTCGTTCAGAGGCCAGGCACCGTCATTCTGGAAGAAGTCAATCAGATCCTCTAGATCATCCAGCTGGAGGGTATGGTGGATATTTTTTCGATTTGGGAATTTCTCAGTGACGGCCGTTGTGACTACGTCGTCGAGATCTTCGAGATAGGTTCCATAGGAGGCCTGCCGTTGGGGGAGATACACAGCACCCTCGTCGAGGCGGTCTTTGAGTTCATCTTCAACCTCTTCCTGCATCGTCTGCCGCTGGAGTCGGTGGTCTGGGTTTGGATCCGCCATCCCGTCGAACACGATCTGCATCCCGATCAGCTGGCGTACCTGTCGAACAATCGTATCCGTCAACTCGACAGTTACTAGCACGTCCTCGCGTCCAGTTGGGCCACTGTGAGCATCCTGCCATTTCTCGCGTTCAGTGCGGATGGTTTCTGTGTCGTCTACAAGCAGCCTAATGACGATATTCTCGTATTCATCAGTGACCGAGTCCGGGATCGATTCATCAATCGAGTACCGGACTGTGTATGAGATCCCCTCAAGATCCCCGAACTCACCAGTCGTGGTTCCCTCTTGTGCGGGTAATCGTCGTGGATCTGCGTCACGGATGAACTCCTGAATGTTTGTCCGGACCTGGTGTTCCGGAAGCTCAGTAGCCTCCTTTTGTACTTCCTGCCAGAACTGAATGTCCTCTTCCGAAAGAATCGTATAGGTTGTGCCGTCGGCGTCTGTGTCCTCGCGAATGAGGTTCCGATTGGCCATCTGTTCGAGTTTAGATGCTACTTCTGTCGCTAACTCCTCTGAGTCTTCAGACACGTCTCTGAGCAACAACCGGGTAAGGTTCTCCGGGGTTCTGGGGACCGTGTCAACCTGACTGAGCAGAAACAGTGCCTTTGCCGTGCGGGTCGCCAGCTCGTCTGAAAACGTATTGTCGACCCGGTTGATCAGGTCGGTTGCCCATCCTGAGATGAGCTCTGTGTCGGCTTTGATAATATCATAGATTACGTCCCAGGGGACGATTGCTCCGGGCGACTGCGAGGCCCATCCATGCTTCACGAAGAGTGACCGAACCCGTGCGAGCAACGCCCGGCCCTGAATATAGTCCCGATCGGTATCTCGATCACCTTCGATCAGGCCTTGCATCGAGTCTCGCAGCAGCCAAAGATCCAGATCACGGAATGGATAGGCTTCAGCCGGATTATTGTGGCCTGGTGGGCTGGCTTCATCTTGTATCGTGGGCTCTAGTTCGGGAGCCTCAGCAAGCAGCTCCGACTCGATGTACTCATCGCCAGCTGTCGACTTCTGGAGCCAGCGTTTGCGAACGATAGTTTCAGTGTCCGCCCCCTCAAGTTCAACTTCCTGAGCATACCAGGCCTCGTCGTCACTTTCGCCAAGGAATTTTTGCTGCATGTCAACCATCGGCCACTGTCCTGTGCCCAGGATCGGTGGGTTGAGCCCGTCAATGAGGGCCTCTACCGTTTTGACTACCTCTTCATACCGTCGCTGTTGGTCACCGACATAAATCGCGATCTCATCGAGCCCGATCAGGTATTCATAGGTCTCTCCATCGCGCTCCAGATGACGCTTTGTCCGGACAAGTCGCTCCACAAGGTCATCAGGGCTAAATTCGGTTGGATCGATCACTGTTTCAGCGGTCTCGATTATCTCTTCGACGGCCTGGGCAGAGTCGAGTCCGGCTGCGGCTGCGCCGTCAAGCTGGGGAATCGCCTTTTTGAGCCATGGGCGGAGAGAGGCAGGCCGGTTTACGACATCATCGAGTCGCAGGCCTTCGTACTCAAACGCAGAAAGCTGATCCCAGAGCTCATACTCAACATCAAGTTGCCAGCAGAACTCAAGCAGCCATGGCAGTGAAGTGTGATAGCCACGTCGGCGGCCGAGTTCTTCGAACAAAATGAGGGGGAGTTTGGTATCATCTCGATCTCGGTCGAGGAGGTTCAGGAACAGTGGCTGGAGATGATCGATATGGGATTCGGCTATCGCATCGCGGAACTCTTTGAACCCGGTTGTCGTATTCGCCAGCTCGTGGGCATAGGATTCGAGTCCTTCAAGCTCACCTGTCGCAACGCCGATGAGCTTCAGCAGGTGGGATTTCCCGGAGCCAAAAGTTGCGTAAATGTATCGGAACCGGTGGTCGACATCCTGGTTGGCGACGATAGCAGCCGTCTCCCGGAGCACACGTCTGGCACTGTCGGTTTCATAGAACTCGTCGATATCACTATCGATCTGATCTGTTCGGTCGACTTTTTGAATCGGTTCGAGCTCGCGAGTTGGCTGACGATCCGCCGGGAATAGCTCTGCTACTGTGTCGAATTCAGACATCGGTCATGTACCCCTCTGTAACTTTGTCACCGATACGATGGGCCGGGTAGTAGTGGCGTGCATTCTCGTTAAAGAAACTCAACCGGCCACCGATCACACGGCCCGGGAACGGAATGCCCACCGTCGTGCTGACGTTTTTTCGATCCAGTTCATCGAGCAGTTCAGAGGCCCGTGTAAACGGATAGAGACTCCCCAGATTCAAGAGCACGATTACCGAAGACCGATGGTTGTAGACAGTCCCGGAGGCCAGATACTCCGAGATGAGTGTTTCAACGAGCTCTGGTGCCAGATTGCGTTCCAGGGTCTCTTCGACGGCCTCCGTATCGACCCGGTCCAACGGGCCCAGATCGGTGCTGGTCTCAAAGGCCGTCGTCTGCGGCAAGAGTTCATCCAGACGGACGCTCGTTACTGTCACATTCTTCTCCTTGGTATCTGAGACATCCTCCCAACCTTTGAGCCCGCCAGATGGATCAGTGGCCCACTGTTCAACCCGCTGAGTGACCCTATGCTCAATGTTCGGTTCAACGGGAACCATAACGAACGGGTTCCGAATCCCGCGGCGCTCACCACGCGCAAAATCCACCAGCTCATCGGTGAATTCGACCATCGGATTTTTAGCCGATTCACTCATTGAACGATCACCCCTCCAGAGTCAGTTTCAATGATATCTGGTTCCCAGTCATCCGTGTCAAGTCCTTCGATAGCCGCTCGGAGTGCCTCCTCGTCGGCATGGAGGATTCCAATGCCGGTCAGGTCACCAGGGGCGTCTCCACTAACAAGGCTCTCTACTGTCGAGAACTGCTCGCGACGGTCACCAACTTGCTCACTGGAGAGTGACTCCCAATCTATCTGTCCGTTGAGTCGCCCTAATACGGAGGTCAGCGTTCCCTTGTCACGACTACCGGGCTCAGGGTCAGTCAGTGCATCAAACATAGTTGTAACCCGCTCAACAGTAGTTCGGAAGTTCCGAAGTGGGTCGAGATACTGTATTCGGAAGCCGTCATAGACTGTGGTCGGAAGCTCTCTCGGGTCAACAAGCCACGGGTGGTCGACGAGATCAGCATGGAATGACTCCACCGACGTCTTTGCCTGGTGGTTCTCCCACGTCTCTTCCAGTGCCTGAATCACCTCCTGCCGGGCGTCTATCTCACTGACGAACGTGGGCCACTCATCATCTTTCCACCACTCGATCTCACCAGCAGCCTCAATCTGCTCAACAAGTGTTTGCAACTGCTCATGGAGGTCCGTATCAAACCATCCGATCTCGGATGATTCGAGGCGAACCAGCCCTTCCAGCTGAAGCAAGAACGGCAACCGTTCTTCCCACTGTGTTTCGGCCATCTCGAGGACAGTCTCGGCGCTTTCCGTGGCCTCGATCATGTCTCTCAGGTCACCCACGTCGTTCGTCGTCGCCTGCTGACGACGATCTGCTGTAGCTGATTCAATTTCGCTCGCTTCGGATGCAACGTTCGAAATGAGTGTCCCCACAGTCTCCGTTTCGAACGTTGTCTCGGCCTGCACAGAGGCATTGTTAGCCAATGCATTCGCCCGATTTTCTACCGTCTCCAGCCAGTCTGCGAAGTTGATATATCCTTGATTCTCGCTGGCAGTTGGCTCGATTATGTCATGGTCCACGAAGACATCTTTTGCCCGCTCACCCATCGGAATAGTTGCGAGAGTTAGATTCGGATGTTCATGTGGGGCGAGGAGTGTATCGAGTGAGATCGGATCATTGTCAACCGTCGTAAGCCGGAAGACACCTGCTCGGCAGAGACCCCACAGGACAGCAAGCAGCGCTGGTGAGGGGTCCAATCCACTGTCTGTCTCGGCGCCAAACAGGGGTTCTTCCTCGACGACACGGTCCAAAATAGTCGCAACGTCGATCCCCGCTTCACTATTCTGAATCTCCGTCCCGATCAGTTTGCGAACCTGGAAAGCAATATCACTGAACGTTGCAAAATCACTCGTGGATTGGCGGGGAACACCAATAGTGTCAGCCCAGCTCGGGAGATCAGCCTCATCATCAAGCTGCTGTAACTCGTCAAGATGGTCGTCTGTAACGCGGGCGAGTTCTGGGTGGAAATAATCCGGATACGTCTCGCCGACGTATTTCGAAAGGCCACTCTGGAACGTCGACAGCTCGGTAGCTTGGACTCTGAACTCACCGTTCGAAAGTGCTGACTGAAGTTTCTCTTTGATTCGGTTGGCTGCATCAGAGCGATCTCTGACAACTGACTCTGGAGGATTGGTCCCCCGAGTGGCCTTATTGAGTGCCCACCACTCGATCAACTGCGATCGAAGTTCTTCGATCCCCTCGGAGTCCACCAACCAGTAGAGCTTCTCCGGCGAAATGTGATCGGCATCAACGTCCGGTCGCAGCCCGCGGACCATGACATCGACATCAAAGACAACGTCATCAGCCCTGTTGTGACCAGTCTCCAGAGTTTGGCCATCAATCTCGAAGCTATAGCCTACTGGATAAGCTGAATCAGTATCACCGGTCTCCCAGTCATGTGTTACCGGCAGTTCAAGATCGGCGATGATAGTGTCCCAGAGCCTGTGATCCAGCGTGTCGATGATATCGTCCCAGTCCGGGTCTCCTTCATGCTCACGTGCATTCGAGATGAGCCGTTGTTCTTCACGATCCGTAAGCCGAAGGTCGGCACCGTCGGTGCTGGTGTCGGGACGGATGTACTTTTCCAGATTACCCTCCAGTGAGTTACGGACGCGCGTCTGGACATTTGATCGGATCTCTCCTTCGAGATCATCCATTACGGCCGTCGCCAAATTCGAATCAGTCTGCGGGATCATCTCGGGGACGTAGGAGAGCAATAGTACGGCCTTGGCGATCTTGAGATCGAACGCCGTTGTCTCCGAATCTTTCTCGATATCATCGATCACGTCCGTTTTCTCCGGGATAATATCCTCGAGCTCGTACTGAACGAGGTTGTAGAAATCCACGAGGCTGATGATCGGCTTTTCACCCTCCTTTTTCATCCACTCGGATCGGAGGCCTGCAACGATGGACAGGACGGCGCGGGCGGTCCCCGAGAAGATGGATTTCGTTGCATCGGAGAGCTGATTACGAAGGTTCGATAGAATCTCCATGAACAGCGCTGGCTGATACGGCAATAACGGATAGTATTCGATGAACTGCTCATCATCAATGCTATCGAGTGGGGGTGCAGTGTTCTGCGTTACTTCTCGATAGGTGAGCATGATCGATGGGTCGACGGTTGCAGTGAGAGCATCGGTTTTGATCCACTCCTGTCCAGCGGCTGATTTAGCGAGCAACCGTTGCTGGACGATCTCCCCGACGTGGCGGCTCGGTAGCTCATACTGCTGTGGGAACCGGTCTTTCAGAATCCCGAAGTTGAGCTTTTTGACGGCCAGCCCTGGTTGGACGTCTTCGATGTTCGATTGGGCGGTAACCACTGAGATGATGTTGCCCTGCCCGACGTCTTTGATGCTCTCAGAAAGGGCATTCAGCTCGGAAAGCCGCTCGTAATTGCCGCCGATGAACAGTGTCACCTCGTCCATCAAGAGCGCGATTTTGACAGGCCGGTCGAACTGCGTCTCTAACTCCTGCCTGTAAGACTCGATCTTCTGGACTGCAAGCTCCTGGCCGATTTTTCTATTCTGGATATCCTCAAGATTGTCGACCATTCCGGTTGCCCGTTCAGTCAACTCCTCAAGAACGATGTCCGAAAGGATCTGATACTGCCGGACAGCAGACCAATCATACGCCGGGTCCTGGACACCTTCAGCCGAGAGGATTTCATTCACCAGTTCCTCTCGGTTGTCCCAGACTTCCTGTGTATCAAACAATCCGCCGCCGCGTTGGAATTCTTCTTCAAAGAAGGCCACATCGAGGCGGTCGGCAAAGCCACGCTCTTTGTATACCTCCTGCAGAACGATTTCACTGAAACTCTGCTCACGGACGCCCTGATAACGGAGGAGGTTAATCGAAAGGGGAACNATGACNACGTCATCGTGCATCGACTGCCATTTTTTGCCGAGCTCGGAATACGCAAACTCACTATCGAATCGGTTCCAGACCTGCTCTTCGTCCACAGCGGTGAGTTGCTGTGTGTCGAGCAGCAGATCCAGTGCTGTTAGCAGGTGGCTCTTTCCGCTCCCATAGTATCCATAGAGCCAATGATTCCGCTCGTCCGAATCCGGCTTTTCATCATGGAGATGTGAAAATAACTCCTCCAGAAACGTCTCTGTCGACCCTGTGAGATGGTAATCATCGAGGTATCGACTGTACAGCTCTTCACGGCGCTCGGCTGGGTCCTCGATTTCCAAATCGCGATCAATACGGATCGATTCCTCGAACTGTGGATCAGGGTCCTCGAACAGGTCATCGCCCTCGATCATGCTGAACCCCCCAGCTTCGCATAAAAATCATCGACTGGCTCGTACCACAGCCGGCCGTGTGCTTCGTGCGTTGTCCATCGCGTTGATTTGGCCAGCCGTTCGCTCTGCGGACTCCAGAACGCCTGTGGCTGGAACAGATACCGCCACCCCGCGGGATTCATGAGCCATTCATCATCCAACGATTTCCAGGACCAATAGGCGGCGATCTCCAGTGGGATATCTCCAACGTTTGGCACGTCACCAGTGGTTCCTTGCCGCGATTGTATTACACCAATAGAGCGGAGGGCACTGCGGAAATTCGTAGCCCACCGGTCTTTCGTCGACGCAGCGAAATCAAGTGGCTCACCGTCGGTATGCTGAAACGCATTGAGGAGCTCGACGAGCTGGTCATTCGAGAAATCGAGATCCCCCATGCTTCGCTTTTCGAGCTCCCGGAGATACTCATGAAGGACATACTGCACAACTGAATCCTCGGCGACCAGATAACAGTACAGTACCTGCAGTTGGTCTCGCTCTTTCCGACAGGCATCGAGAATATCAGGAAGGTGTTTCAGAGGTGGTAATCCGCCGCCAGCCTCCTGGAGACGAGGCTTGATAGCGTTAAATGACCGACGAGAGCCTTCGACAGTCAATCGCTCTGCCTGCCGCCGTTCCAGCCACTGCTCGCTGGCAGTGGTCCAGTCCCCGCATTCATTGTAGAGCTCGGCAATCTTTCGCGTCTGTTCGAGATCAAGACTTGCTGCGACGAGCCCGATGTGCGTCTCGGCCTGCCTGAACAGCCCGTTTAATGAACGGACTTCTTCATTGACCGCCATCGGCGGACCGTTTGTCATAATAGCGTATGGTGAGCGGTGACCACTTAGATGTTCTTGTACTGATTTATTTTCCCGACCTTTCAGGGTCGACACTGTTCGTCATGCCAAGGTTCATGTGATCTGAACTGAACATACTGAGGTAATCGTGTCTAAATCTGATTCATCCCCGCGGAAAGCCCAACTGGATAAGGAGGAACGTGAGCATCTGGAAGATGTTGTCACTGAGTTGCGAGAAATTGTTGAGCGAGAAATTGAGTATGACTTGGAGCATCAGTATGATTTGAAAGAGCGTGAAGGTGATAGAAACCTTCCTGATGAAGATCAAATTACCCGTCAAGAACTGATAGATGCAATTGAACACGAAAATCCGGGTGGGAAATCTTGGAGTTGGTGTTATGAGCAATATATCATGGGTGTCGGCTATACAATCGTCAATCGACTAGCCGCATTTCGGTGTATGGAGGTACGCGAGTTCTTGGACCAGCCAGTGTCACAAATCGGGGAATCGGGATTAACACCTGCAGCTGAGCGGGTTCTTAGTGAGCGGTTTGATATCGGACGGAATGAAGCACTCATCGTCGGTTATCACGAGGAGTGTGAGCGGATGGGAGATGAGATTGAAATTCTATTCAATACAGAATCACGCTACAGTGTCATTGATCCTGATCCCGATCTCTTTCGTGATCTCGTCGATGAACTGGACAAAGTCCCCAACGAAGTGTGGCGTGCAGACGACGTACTGGGTTGGATCTACGAATACTATAATCGCCCAGTCGTCGAACGCCTAAAAGACAAAAATACACTAGAGGCGGAGGAGGTCGCCCCTGCAAACCAATTCTATACTCCTCATTGGGTTGTTCGTCTTTTGACCGATAACAGTTTGGGACGGCTCTATCTCGAAAAAACGGGTGAGGTTGAGGACGTCGTTGAGACTCAATCCCAACTGTCAATCGAAGACCGAAAGCGGCGACCCGCTGAATTCGATGAAACGGACGATATTGCAGACTTCTGTACCTATCTGCTGCCGGAACAAGAGTCAGGAGAACCAACCGACTTCGACCACCCCGAAGAGCTTCGAGTATTCGACCCTGCTTGTGGAAGCGGTCACTTCCTATTGTACGCCTTCGACGTATTAGAGCGAATTTGGCGGAGGGAATGTCCTGAGCTAGACTCTGCAGAGGTACCGAAGAAAATTCTGGAACACAACTTATACGGTGTAGATCTCGACCTCCGTGCCTGCCAGCTGGCAACGTTTAATCTCTATCTCAAAGCTCGCAATCGAGCAGAAGCAGAAGGGAATTCTGATTTCGAACTTCCACGTATGGGGATCGTGTCCGCAGATGCACGAGTTGCCAATACAGAGAATATCGGGGATATTTTCGAAGAAATTTCAGGTGAACACGACGAATTAGAAGATGCCCTACAGACTATTCTTGATTCATTCGAAAACATAGAGGCTCTGGGGACTCTGTTAGATGCTAAAGGTACTCTTGAAGACGTTTTTGATACGGATGAGCAGCAAACGATCGTTGAAGCTATAAACGGAACAGGTGATCTCAATTCAGTACTGTCAAATCTTCAACAGAGTATTGACGAACGATTTGATGGTGGTTCATTCGATGCTCAGGAACTCCGGAGTTTTCTTCGTCTTCTGATTATTCTCACCCAAGATTATGATGTAGCCTTGATGAATCCTCCCTATGGAGCACGTCAACGAATGCCTGACCAAGTCAAAGAGTACGTTAGATCAAACTGGAAATACAATCCAGAATATTATATTAATTTCTTTGAGGTTTGCGATCAACTATTGAAAACCAATGGTCGGGTTGCGATGCTTACTAAGAGAGAATTCATGTTCAAAAGTGGTCACACCGATTTCAGGAAAGACTTTATTGGTGAACGTGGTTCGTTCGATTTCGTTGCGGAACTAGGGGAAGGCGTACTTGATCGAGCAAAGGTGAGAAATGCAGGTTCGATTGTCCGTGTTGGAGATGATGGTGCAGATGAGACTGGCCGATTTTTACGTCTCCATGATATTTCGGGCCAAAATAAAGAAATCAAATTCTTGGAAACGATTTATTCTTCTGAATATGAAAATAGTATAAAACGAGTGTATGAACGTAAGCTTTCAGAATTCAATCTTATTGAAAATAGTCCCATGTCATATTGGGCCTCTCGTGAACTTAGACAAATATATCAATCTGATATAGTATTCAGCGCTGAACGCTCTGAAAGAGATGTAGAAGGTCTTGGAGTTGTTAGACAGGGTCTTGCAACTGGTGATAATGACCGATTCTTATCCTACTTTTGGGAAGTGGATCATGATATATGGACACCACTAACCAAGGGTGGAAAAGATGCTTGGGTGCTCCCGAAAGTCAACCATATGATTCTCTGGGGTGAAAATGGAAAGGAGATACGTTCGTATCCGGGAGGGAACGGAACTCCAAGTGAAGAATATTATTTCAATGAGGCCCTTACTTACACATATATGAAAGAAAGTGGAAGAAGATTCGGTTATCTTCATCCTTCCTCTATATTTAGCCGTGCGGGAATGGTTTTTGTACCTGATCGACACATCTGGACCATTCTTGCATACGCGAACACTCACTTAGTTACATATCTGATGGCTTGTCAGGATCCTGGACGGCATTGGGAAGCAGGAAATGTCGCAAAATTACCCTGGTATCCGGAACTAGTAAACAACGAACTTGAAACCGGTACCGAGAAAATTTCAGGTCTTGTTCTTTACAGCCGAATGTCTGATTTCGACTCGCCGTACTATACCGTTCCCGATTTACTTCATCCCATTGTAAAAGAGGACGCATTGGACCCGTATTCGTCTCATCCACATCGAGATTTAATCACTGAAGCTCAATTGCCAGAGTTTAGAGAAGAACTTAATGAATCCACATCTCTCTATGATCTTGCTGTTGGAGTTACTCAAATAAACAAGAATATTGAGACAGAACTTGACCGATATGCCCACCAAATTGATACCGCCGTGTTCGATTTCTTTGATCTAGATAATGATCTACGAAAAGAAGTTCTAACCGAAATTTCGCTTCGAACTAACGAAACCCCAGAGCTAAACCCGGATTTCGTGGCTAAAGAAGTATCAGAGCCAAAAAATTACGAGACACTAATCAAAGATCTGGTACTCCATTTCGCACTGAAAGCTGTCCTCGAATCAGACGATGGAATCGTACCCATAGAGGCGGAACGAGAAAGCTACGAGTCAATTCTGGAGATGGTGATTGAGCAGTTTGAGCGAGTGTTCGGAGAGTATGCCGACGAACGTTTGAAAGAAGTAGATGATGAACTCGGTCATGAAAGGTCCGCAGATATCGCGTATCCAAATCTGCATAGCTGGCTTAAACAGAATCTGTTCGGGTATCACCTCGACCGCTTCGAAAATACTCCTATTCTGTGGCGACTGACTAGCCGTCGGTTGGTCTCCGATGGAGACAATGAAGGATTCGGGTGTTATGTAGACTACCACAGGTTCGACCAGTCGACCTTCGATCGACTCCAGTCAAACTATTTAGAGGAACGAAAGAGCGTATTGAACGACCTCCGCTCATCAGCGAACCGCCGACGCAATGATGACTCTCTCAACGAATCCGAACGTGCGAAGGCAAAGGAGGAATACAACCGCTACGAAAATGCCCGTCGACAGGTCGATGTATTCGAGGAAAAGCTACTGGAACTCACTCGATCTCGTGACAGAGACTGGAATGAGGGGGCACAGGAAGTTGCTGAGACACTTAAGAAAGACATTCAACTTCTCCGCGAGCGATTTGCAGAACGGATGGAAGCTTTCGAAGAGCTGGTCGAAATGTCCGATGAAGAATGGCTTACCGACACCTTTACTGAAACTTTCCCAGACTACGTACTGGACGAGCAGGAAACGTGGTTTACGGCGCTTGATTGTGGTATCGAAGCGGCTGAAGGATATGCCCAGGCTACTGACGTCCCTGTCCCACCCCATCTTTACGACTATCTCGGATACTGTGAAGATAATATTGGAACGACATACTATCACCGGAACGGACTCCTCTTCCTAAACTACTACTTCGGTGATGACGAATTTCGAGCCTTGGTTGAAGATGGTAGTCCAAGGGAAGGAATGGATAAGCGCGAGACCTTGTTGGCCCGATTGGCTGCAGGGATTGACAAGGATGCAGAAATTGGCGAAAGAGTGAAAGAGAACTGTCGAAAACTTCAGTCAGAAGTATCTGTCACTTGGAGCAGCAAACACTCTTCAGACTGGGAAGGCCGAGCTCTCGACGAAATCATGACTGGAGGATACGAACCGATCAAGAAACATGGAGTAGCGGTCAATATCCGGCCTCTTGCAGAACAAGAAATTGTTCCTGAGGAGGTAGAAGAAGATGTACTACTCTAACGAATCATGGACCCACTTTCGCCAGGAGACAAGGTCAAAATAGACCATCGCCAGGCCGAGGTCATCCGAACCCACGCGATTGGCGACATCCAATATCTCCGCGCGTACATCGAGGGCGTCGGCCTCAAAACGGTCTCCGTCTCGGATGTCGACATCATACCTATCAGCGACGAGCTCGACAGCCTTCCCGCGGAAATCGATCAGTTCCATCCCAAACACGAGGCCGTCGACGCCGACCGATTTGATCTCCGGATGGATGCCCTCAATCTGACGCTCGCCCACGAACAGGGCCAGCTACTTTCGATATCGAACTCATTAGTCAGACTCGAGCCGTACCAGCTGGCCTGCGTCAATCAGGTCATGGAATCGCTCCGCCAACGAGC
>SL_4KL_010_BRINEDRAFT_10000660_pt1 | contig 18030 bp, 21 predicted proteins | sample SodLak_010_BRINE_2_FD_10664 | JGI IMG/M metagenome (IMG submission 10664)
TCTGAAGGCGTATCAGTATCATTACCTTACAAAACATTACAGGTGGATGAATATATACCGACTGTGAGAGTGTCCATGAGCATTCAGGTTAATGCTCCTCCACAGACGATTATTACAGAAAAACATTCACTATCCATAACAGCAGACGCTGCACAAAGTGCAGTTATTAACCTGACGTATGAAACTGTGACTGTAACAGGGTATATTCCTAATGTAATAACAGTAGAGAATATCAATATAGGATTACCTCACGAATCCATAAATACGACTACCTATGAACCAGAGGCAACAGCAACTAAAAATGCAAATATAGAAATATCTTATAATGAAATCACTACTGAAATTTATGTACTTTTAGTAATAGCAGAAGAATTACAGAATGTTATAATGGGCGTACCTTATAAAACTGTTAATACTAATATTTACCCATTTATCGTTGATGAAACTTATACAGAAATTCAGCGAAGGACAGAAGAAACTGAATGGGAAACCATAATTGAAGAAGAAGGAACAGAGGGTAGTTTTGAGGATTTTAATGTAGAGAATGGTGTAGAATATCAATATAGAGGCAGGATATATGACGCTGAGGAGAATGATTTTGGAAATTGGTCTGAAATAGCTACAGAAGTGTTTGAAGAGGTCAGGCATATTTCAATATTGATTCCATATCAACAGACTAATACAACCAAGCCTATTCCTAGCATTAAAACAAATCAAAATGTTAATATAAGTTTACCTCATAAAAACATTAATACTGTTATTAATCTAGTTAATACTAAAACAATACAGACTGTGAAAATTAACTTACCACAGAGAACTGTTAATCATATAGTTTATGCTCCTAATATTATAACAACTGAAAATATTAATATTAATTTGCCTTCTGAACAGGTTGATATAATAGAATATACATCTGATATTACAATAACTAAAAACATCAATATTAATCTATTATACAAAATAGTTGGTACAGCACTATACACACTAAATAGTATAGCAACTAAAAATGTAAATATTAATCTTCCTGCTGAAAATATAGATGTTGAATCTTATATACCTAATATTAATACAACTAAAAATGTATCAGTCAATTTACCTTATAAGCAAGTAAGTGTAACTGTATATGGACTAGTTGTATTGACTAGGTGGAATATTGAGATTGAAACACCTTATAAAACAGTAGATACTAATGTATACGAACCTTCTATTAGTTTAACTCGTAATATAAGTATAGACCTTCCTTATCAGTCAGTAGATGTTGATAAATATATACCTATAATAGTAGTAGAAGAGATAGGTCATGTTGTAATTAATACTCATCATAAAATAATAGATACTGTTGTTTATGAATTTGATGTTAGAGCAGAGAAAAATACTATTATTGATTTACCTCATGAAATTGTTGGTACATCAGAATATCCTCTTGAAATAACAACAATTCATAATATTAATGTTAATTTACCTCATGAAACTGTCAATACTACAATATATTCTCCTAAAGTAATAACAACTCATAATATTAGTATAAACTTACCTTACGATACAGCAAGTTTAGTGAGATATCTGCCTAATGTTAAAGCTACTGAGAATGTATCAATCAGCCTGCCTTATGAAACTATAGAAACAGTAGAATATTCATCTGAAATAACAACAACTCATAATATTAGTATAAACTTACCTTATGAAATTGCAAATATAGCAGCATATTCTCCTGAAATAGTCTCCACTAAGAATGTATCAATTAATCTGTCTTATAAAACTATTAACATAGAAGAATATGAACCTAAAATAGAAGTTACTAAAAATGTTAATATTAATTTACTTTATAAACAGGTTATTACAACGAAACATGTATTAGGTATCATTTCAACTAAAAATGTAAATATTAGTTTTCCTGCTGAAAGTGTAGAAATCGAGTCTTATATTACTGGCATTAATATAACTGAGAATGTATCTATTAACTTACCTTATAAACAAGTAAATATGATTGCTTATGAATCATCTATATTAACAAGGCAGAATGTTAAGATTGGAATTCCTTACAAAAAGGTAAATACTAATATATATGAATCAATTGTCAGTTTAACTCGTAATATTAGTATAGACTTACCTCATAAAATAATTAATACTACTTTATATGCACCTGTAATAAGAGCAGAAGAGATAGGTCATGTGACAGTTAATATTCCGTATAAAATCACAGATGTTATTTCTTATAAACCTAACATTAGAGTAGAGAAAAACACTGTTATTGACTTATCACATAATACTATAGACACAATAAAACATTTACCTAATATAAAAGCTATCAAAAATGTTCATGTAAGTTTGCCTTATGAAATAATTGATATAACAAGTTATAATCCTAATATAATAAAAACTCAAAATATTAATGTAAGTTTATCTTATAAAGAGATTAATACTGTATTATATAGTCCTGAAATAAGTATTACTAAAAATATTAATATAAGTTTACCTTATCAGACAGTAGATATTAATATATACACACCTATAATAAGAGTAGAAAAAATAGGAAATGTTGTAATTAATACTCACCATAAAAATATAAATATTACTAGTTATTCTCCAAATATAAAAGTAGTTAAACATACTAGTATAATTTTACCAAATAAAACTATAACTACTAATATTTATTCACCGGAAATTATTGCAGAAAACATTGCTGTTATTGGTTTGCCTAAAAAATCTATTGATATAACCACATATAATCTAGATATTAAAACGATTAAAGATGCTATTATAAGTTTTCCATATAAAATAGTAACTATTGATAAATATAATCCTGTAATATCAGATATACAAAATATAACAATTTCTTTACCTTATAAGCAGATAATTACAACGAAACATAGCTTATTAATAAAAACTACACGTAATGTTAAAATAGAGTTACCAAATAAAGAAATAGATATTTTAACTTATCCTCTAGAAGTAATTTTAACTAGAAATATTATTATTGATTTATTAACTAAAGATATAGAATTAATTTTATATAAGCCTACTATAATAGGAATTGATTCTACAAAATTAATTATTTCTCAAATTTACTTCAAAGCTCAACTTGACAAAGAAATAAAGTTCAAAGCTCAACTTGACAAAGAAATAAAGTTCAAAGCTCAACTTGACAAAGAAATAAAGTTAAAGGCGGTGTTATAATGCCGACTACAGGACAGAATGAAGCAATTAGAAGAGGCGACCACAAAAGAGTAAGGTTTGAAATTGATGTTGAAGAGTTAGAAGGAGATTTTTATTGGTATTTAAAAGTAGTCTTTGATACTGGAGCTACTTTTAAAGCTGACGACCCTTTAATTGAGAAAAATAATAATGATATAACTTTTGAAAATGGAGAAATTATTTTTGATATTAATTCTATAGATACTCAACCTCTTACAAAACGAACCTATAAACATGAATTAAGGATTAGGGATAGTTTAGATAATGTATCTACATTAGCTAGAGGAGAAATAAAAATATTCTAAATGAGGTTTAAATTATGTGGAAAAAATATTTATCAAGGAAATTTATATTAGCTATACTTATATTAGTTATATCAACAATAGCTTTATTTACTAATTATATAGACGGAGCTCATTGGGCAGCAATTATTGCAACAGATATGTTTTCATATGATTTTTCTAATGCAATAAATAGAAGAATGAGTAATTGAGCATTAATAACAGAGCTGAGAAATTTAGTAAAAAATACTAATTTGATTCATATTGATGCTGATAACGATGGAGACGGAGTTGTATTTTGTTATGTTTAAAAATAAATAATTAATATAGTAAAGGAGGTTAAAAATGAATGTATATAATATAATAAATGAACTACAAAAACATCCTACTAAACAATATAAAAAAAGAAAGATTAGTAATATTAAAAAATTAGTAATTCATCATTCTTTAACCTATCATACTTTACAAGAAGATTCAAGAGAAATTGTAGATAGATTTGCTAAGTACCATATTGAACATAATGGTTGGGCTGCTATTGGGTATCACTATGTAATAGGACGAGACGGAAAAATTTATAAAACTAACAATGCTAGTATATGGACATACCATGTAGGAAAACATAACAGATATTCTCTTGGAATATTAATGACAGGTGATATGAGAACACAAACCCCAACAAATGCTCAATATGATGCTTTATTACGTTTAACACAAGTTGTTAAGAGTGCATACTGTCCTTCTAAATCAATAAATAATTGTATAGTAGGTCATTCAGAGTTATCTGGATATGAATGGAAGGAGTGTCCTGAAATAGATATGGACCAATTTAGGGGGGATTTAAAATCAAATGGTTAAGATGGATTTATAAAAACATAAAAGATATTATTTTATTTATTGCATTAGGTATAATTGCTTATTTAGGTTTTAATATTTCCCGTAATAATAGAAGAAAATTAAGAGAAATAGAAAAGGAAATAGAAAAAAGGCAATTAAAATATAAATCTTATGAAGAGAAAATTGAAATTATAAATGAAATATTAGAGGATAGAGAAAAAGAAATTGAAAATTTAACAGATGAAGTAAAAGAATTATTTGATAAAAAATTAGAGCAAGCTGAAAAAATTGAAGAAGAAAAAGAAACTACAGATAATATTGTTGAGGAGGGGGATGATATTGAGGAAAGCAACCATGATATTAAGTCTGCTCGTGATAAGCTTGATGATATTCTCGATAGGGATTAATGCAGAAGAGTTTGTTTATTGTTTAACGGAGGAAGAAGCTATAAAGTTAGCTAACTATATAGAAGATTTAGAAAATGAAATTGAAAGATTAGAAATAAGGGAACAAACTTTATTAGAAAGAATTAAATCTGAGAGAAGTGCTTATGAAGAATATATTTTTACACTAGAAGAAATAATCCAAACACAAGAAGAATTAATTAAAAATTATGAATTACAAATAACAGATTTATCAGATGTTATTGACTATCAAGAAGAACAATTACAATTAAAACAGGAAGAAGTAAAATTAAGAAAACAACAATATGAAATATCTCAAAGAAATTTAATGATTAGTAGATTTCAGACAATTGGAGCGAGTGCAATAGGAGTTGCTATAATTGCTTTGCTTATATTTTAATAAAGAAAGCCCCCTTTTTATAGGGGGCTATTTTTTTTATTCTTTTTTGTAATAATCTTTATACATTTCTGTGTAGGATTCTGTTAAGTTTTCTTTTTCTATAATTAATTCAGCATAAGGTAAATTTTCTATAAAAGATTTACAAAATATTTTCCATTCATCTAAAAAATGATTTTTTCTACTAGAATAAATATTTGCTAAAACCTCATAATTTAAGGTTACAGTTCTTAAATATAAAAAACTAGCAGGCATATGGTTTATAATTTCTTTCTTTATTTTATTTTTTGATTCTGTTTTCTTTGCTTTGTTATATAATTGTATTAGACTATTTAATTTTATTAAAACTCTTTCATCCACATCAACAAAGTTTTCTTTAGTTAATGTTGTTTTTGTAATTGTATGCATTTGACTTGTTGAGTTAGCTACTGTTCCTACTTTATAGGTATCAAATTGTCTCCACCAATAAGCCGGAGCTTCAATATTTAAACTTACAAATATCTGCCTCATAAATTTTCTATGGTCAGAACCTGCTTTTACTAATTTTAATGCTAAATCTAAATCTTCTTCACCTATTTTATATGCATTTCCATTTGAAGGATAATCTGGTCTGGCAATTGAATCATAAAATTCACTATCTTCTAATGGTACCCATTTACTATCAGATTTATGCCAACTTTTTTTAGGGTTCCTCATTCCTCTAATGGCAGATTCTAAATTCATTACTTTTACTTTAGAAATTCGCATTATAGACGATTTCTCCAAATAAATCCCTCCTATTTTAGGGGAACCCTCTGAGAGGGCTCAGAAGAAGCATAGGTGGGTTTAAATCCTTTGCCAACCTATACCCCTTTATTCAAATTTAAATCGATTCTAGACCCCTTCTCGTTAGTCGGTTTCTGGTATTTCCTCTATTTTTCTTTCATTTTGAGAATTTCTCTGTTCTTCTTGCATTATTTCTNTAAAAGCCTCAATTTTTCCTAATTTCATCCATCTCGTTTGTTTATGTTGTTCTTGCAGTTCTTTATGCTGCCTAGCTTCATTCTGTAATCTAGTAATTTTTTGTTCTGCTTTTCTTACATCCATAATTATTCCCCCTTTTAGTGTAAAAACTTATAACCAACTGATACTTTTTCAGCTAAATCTTTATTGTCAAAGGATAAATTTTCTGTTTTTTCTCCACCTTCATCGACAACTTTAACTTTTACAGTCCAATATCGATATGTGCTATCCTCAAATACTTCTTTTTTATATTCAGGTTCGCTTAAAACCTCAATTACTTCAGCATAAATTAAATTCATCCGTTTAATCTCTCCTTACTCTATGACAACTCCTACAAACTCCTTCATACATTTCTGTTCCTCCAACTTTAATAATATCATCATCATAATGAGCTATATCTCCATCTACATATCTTTGAGTTTTAGTAGACAGTTCCCCGCATATAGAGCATATCCCTTTTATTTTATCCACATATTCTGCTTTAGCCAATAATTCAGCCATTACCAAAAAGGGCTCTCCTCTGAAATCTGTGTCTAATCCAGCAACAATAACTCTTTTATTAGCTACACAAAATCTTTCTATAACATTAACTAATTTTATATCAAAAAATTGAGCTTCATCTATTGCTATAACATCAATTTCTTCATATACATGATTTGCGATATTTTCAGGCTTATCTTTTTTAATAACTTTACAAGGTAAGGAAGAATCATTATGAGAGCATATTTTATTACTCTCATAACGACTATCCAAGGAAGGTTTAAAAGCAATAAATTTTTGGTTAGCTAACTCAACTCTCCTTACCCTTCTTAATAATTCCTCTGTTTTTCCAGACATCATAGCACCTGTTATTACTTCTAACCAACCTGAATTTGTTATTTTATACATTTTTATTTCCCTTTACGATTACTAAAAAACGTATGAAAAAATACTTTTACTAATTCAAATGATTGTTCATCTGAAAAATTCTTTTTTCTTAATTGCATATACAAAGAATCAAGTAAAGTGGCTATAACCTTTGTATTACCCTTTATTTCTTCTTTTTTCTGGTCTTTTAATAAATTATTAATTTTATCTTCCCAATCATCATTATTTTGCATAAAGTTCCCCCTCAATTGATATATTGCCTTTTTCATCATAATTTATTTCATCAGAACTCCCAAGAGCACCTTCACCTCTTTTAGATTGAAATTCAGAAACATCATCTATTCTCTTTGTAACAACATGATTTAAATTCTGAAAAATAACTTGAGCAATAGCATTACCATAAGAGAGAATTATAGCATCATTTTTTGAAAAATCTTCTGGATACTTAGCTATTAATGCAGTTTTATTAGTATTATTTTGTAAAGCAATAAACCACTCTCCTCTATAATTAGAGTCAATTACTCCTGCTCTTAATGCAATTCCTTTAGAACCAACACTACCTCTCTCCCTTAATAAAGCTACAATATCACTAGAAAAAGCACTTTTTATTCCAGTAGGAATAAGTTTTGTTTCTTGTGGTAAAATTTCAATATAATCATAATCAAATGCTGGATAAATATCAAGACCTGCATCACCATAATGTTTTTTATATGGTACTATTGCATCTTCGTGAACTAATTCAAACATTACTTTTTTCATAATTTACCCTCTCCTTTATTGAATTTAATATTTCTCCACACCTATAACAAAAATAATCACCATTTTTTACTTTTTGAACCATCTTTTTTTCGCCACATACACATCTCATATTATTCACCAGCCTTATCAGTATCTTTTATTTCTCCAATCTTTTTATTACACTCTACGCAGTATACCTTATTTTCTGTAATAACATAATGATAATTACTACATCTTGGACAGACTCTCAAGTTATTAATACCTCCTTATACTGAGCAGGGGGAATATCCACATGACCTGCATGATTTACAACCACCAGACTCTACTAAAGAATCATTACATTCCGGACAAATATTATTACTAACAAAATCCATTGTATCTGCAGTTTTTATATCTGCTGAGTTATTGTTTGTTAAAATTCCTGCTCTAGCACAGCCATTTCTATAAACTGTCATACCCTTTAATCCCTTTTTCCACCCATAAATATAAGCTTTTCTTACATCTTCAATAGTAGCTTCTTTTGGTAAATTTAGAGTATTACTAATAGAACTATCAATATTTTTTTGAAGGTTTGCTTGAACATCAATTTTATCTTTATAATTAATATCATGGGCAGTAACTACATAATTAGGTAGTTTATCATCTGGTTTTAAGTTATAAAAATCCATTAATTCTCTAACTACAGGAGTAAATACTTTATAATTTTCATTAAAACTTTCAGTCTTTCTTTCATAACTGATATCAAATATAGGCTCAAATCCACCCGCTACTCCAAATATATTACTAATTGTTCCTGTAGGAGCTATTGAAAGTAAGCTAGAGTTTCTTAACCCATACTTTTTAATAAGGCTTTTTGTATCTAAACTTATTTGATGTTGCATAATAGGAGATTCTAAAATTATATCTGAATATTCAGGGAATGTACCATTTTCTTTTGCCAATAAAGCTGAAGTTTGTAAAGCAGTGTTAAACATAACATTACTAATTTTACTAGCTAGTATTTTTGACTTACTAGAACCATACTTAATACCTAATTTAATTAATAAATCTGAAAAACCCATTATTCCTAACCCAATTTCTCTAAATTTTTTAGCTTGTTCTGTTTGTTTAGGTAAAGGATGTCTACTTAAACCCTCATCTAATACTTCATTTAAATATTTTACACCAAGTGCAGTAAAGTTTTTTAATTTATTATAGTTTATTTTAGCGTTAGGAGAAAAGGGATTATCCACAATTTTAGATAGATTAACACTTGATAAAGCACAAGCCCCATAATCAGTTAATGGTCTTTCTCCACACGGGTTTATCCCGGTTAAATTATAGCCATCGTGGGCTGTCATAATATTCCAATTTTCAATTCTATCCCAAAATAAAACACCAGGCTCTGCATAATCATAATTAGTATAAGCTAATTTATTAAATATTTTAGTAGCTTGAACTGTTTTCTTTATCTCTTCTCCTGTACTATTTACATAGAAGGATAATTCAAATTCTTCATCATTTAATACTTTTTCCATAAATTCGTCAGTTATTCTTACAGAAAGATTAGCCTTATTTACTTTTTTTAAATCTTGTTTAATTTCAATAAATTCTTCAATATCAGGATGAGATACTTTTAAAGTTGCTATTGTAGCCGAGCGGCGGCTAGCCTGACCCACAATTTCCCCAATAATATTAAAAATAGCAAGAAAACTAACAGCTCCAGTAGTTGATTTAGCTGCATTATTTACTCTAGCTCCTCTAGGTCTTAAAGTAGAAAAATCTATTCCAGAGCCACCACCATATGCAAAAGTCTTTGAAATTTCATAAGCAGCTTGAAAGATACCTTCTAAACTATCTTCATTAATGGGTGTGTTATAACAATTTGCATAACTAGACTTAACTTCTTCAAAAGGAACTCCTCTATTAGCTAATACTCTACCAGCCGGACAAAATTCCTTTCTTCTTATAGCTCTAGCATAATGTTTTTTCCCCCCGGATACTCTTTTAGTAAATTCTTCAAAAGTCTCTCCATTATATTGATATTTTCTTTGCCAAGCACTTTTACCTAGTTCTAAATCAAACCAACCTTCTTCCCGCTCTTTTCTCATTTCTTCTCTATATTTTATATAAGCTTTTGCAATTTTATTATAGTTTTTTTCAATTAACATATCTTCTACTATATCTTGTATATCCTCAACACTTGGAATAATTTCTCCAAATTCTTCAGACAATCTTTCTTCTATATCAAAAGCTAAATCAGCAGCTATTTGATTATAATTCTTAACTCCAATTTCATTAGCTGCTTTTGCAATTGCACTAACTATTTTTTCTTTTTTATAGTTTTCAATATTATTATCTCTTTTTAATACTTTTTTTATCATATTTGCCTCCTACAGCCATTCTAAATTCCACCCAGAATCAAGTCTGGGAATATTAACTGCAACTTCTTGAAATACTTCAAGAGGAATACTTTTTCTATCTAGCTTTTGTTCAATTTCCAAAATTTCATTAATAGTTAAAGCAAACAAGCTACCTTTTGTGGATTCATCTGTCCATCTAAAGTTTATTAGCACATAACATTTGTTTACTTCTTTAGTATCCCACTCTAATAATCCTTCTCTTTGAGTTTCTGATAGACCACTTAAAGGAAAACTTTTTGGTTTTCCTGATTTTCTTTCTCTTAACATTTTACATTCTAAACATAAATTAAATTTATTAGTTACGACTAATTCATCAAATGGTGAACCTGTGTTTACCTTTCCAATAGTATCTCTTAACCTTCTATGAACATAATTTAATTTTTTAGCTGACTTTCTTATATCTTCTTGTAATAAATTTGCCATTTAATCACCTACAAAATATGAATTTCTCGTCTTATAGCTTCATCAGGAAAAATATTCCAAGTTGCTTCAGTTATTTGATATAGTCTTTTGACATCATTACGGTTATGTCTTATAATATCATCAATTTTACCTTGTCTATAAAGAGTTGGTACTTCTTTTCCAGAAATATATTCTTCTTTTTTATCTTTATCAAATAATAATTGATAAACATCTTGCTCAGAGTTACAACTTTCTTTTGATTCTTCTTTATAGTCTAACCAATTAGTACCTTGTAAGTTATTTAATTTTTTATAAGTATCTTTTTTATTTGTATATTCAATTTCATTTGCCATAGCTATTTTCTCTAAATCATGTTTATATAAATTGGATATAGCTATTGGTTCTTCTATAATTTTAAATAAATTAAGATATTTAGATACTAATGGATATAAATCTAAGTGTTTTATCCCAGAAAAAGGATAGTTTATATTTTTTTCAAGACATATATATCTAACAAAAGGAAAATCAAACCCCCTATTAAACCCATTACCCCCATTGTATGTTACAAACATAGCATCTTCAAATTGAGGGGTTTCTTCTAATTCCCTTATTGTAACTACTTTGTCTGTTTCCTTATCATAAAATGAAGCACAAATGAACTTATCTTGAATAGGGGATAATCCTGTTGTTTCTATATCAAATGTAATAATTTTATCTCCTCTATAAAACATTATAGCTCCCTACTTTCTAAATATTGTTCTAATAATTTTGCAGCTTCTGTTAATGTATTATATTCTTCCAAAGGTATTGTAACTTCTTCCTCCCCTCCATCTTTGTCTTTATAAAGAAAGTATTCTCCCCCTTCATATTTACAGGGGACTAAATTATTGTAATGGAGAATAAAGTTTGTATAAGTACATTCTTGGAATAAATTATCTGGACAATTTTTTTGGTTACAGTACATTTATCCTCCTCCTTTATATTTTACTGTATTGTTTAAAATTTTATCTACTAATTCTTTATCTTGTATATCTCCAAAATCCTTACCTTTTGGTAATTTTACTGCGTATACATTCATTAAAGGATATAAACATTTTGCTATTTTTCTTTTTGCTTTATTACCTGTTTCATCATTATCAAAAGCTAAAGTAACTTTATTAGTATATTTTCTTAATAACCATTTTCTATCCCCAATAGCCGAACCACCTAATGCTACGGCATTTTCATAACCATATTCATGTAATCTCCAGACATCTTTTTCCCCCTCGGTTAGTAAGAGGTTTCTGTTAAGTAAATTATTGGCAACAATATTATTTAAATTATAAATAATATTAACTTTAGATGTACCCTTTTTATATTTATATTTCTTATCTGAATTATCAGTTATATCTCTAGCATTAAAAGTAATAAGGTTTCCATAAGCATCACGCCAAGGTATAGTCGCTCTGTTATATAAATCATCATTAGCATCGCAACAAAAACCAACTTCAAAATATTCTAATGTTTCTTTACTAAAACCTAAATCAATAAAATATCTTGGTAAATTTTGATTATATTTTTCTAGTAAATCTTCTGATAAGGTCTTACGCTCATTATATAAATTTATCATTTGATTTATTTTTTCAAGTGTTAAATCTTCATCTAAAGTATAGATTGTTTTTTGTTTTTTAGAAACCTTTATACCATTTTCTTCTATTAATTTTTCTAATGCATCAGTAAAATCTATACCTTCAACTTCTTCAATAAAAGATATTACATCACCCCCATGAGAACAGCCAAAACATTTAAAATACTGCTCATCCCCTCTTATATAAAAGCTAGGAGTTTTATCATTATGATGGGGGAGGGGGCAATTAGTTTTATAATAATTTTTTCCTATTTTTTCTAAATCAGCATATGATTTTACAACTTCAACAATATCAATTTGTTTTTTTAAATTCTTTACATCAATCATTAATCCGATTTATAAAGTCCTCAACCTGTTCACTTAATGCTTCCGCCCTTTCTCCATGTTCCTCTACTATAGCTTTATCTAATACTAGATAATTTTTTGCTACTATTATAGCTCCATCTTTAGTTTTAAATACTACTGTATCTCCACTATTAATAGAACTACCTTTTTCACATTTATCAATAAAATTTATCCATTCCTTAACTTTGCTATCAGGAATTGGAATACCTGCACTCATATCAAAGAAACTTTCTGGATAAAACTCTGCTGGTCTTAACATTAATATTCCCCCTTATAGGTTTTTCCACATACTTCGCAAATCCATATATTTTCTTCCTTGTTAAATAAAATTAAATTCTTTTGTAGGCAATTACACTTTTTTTGGGCACTGTTTACTAATTTTTGCACAGCATCTAAAGAATTAATCTAATTAACCTCCTTAAAGTTAAGGTTAGTTTCATCAAAAGTCATTTCAATCCAATTATTTCTGAAATCAGGGTGCTCTTTTCCATATCTATTCTTTTTTACTGTAAAAGCATATTCACCCCCCATAGGTTTTCTTTCTTTACTATCTAATTTCCTTAGTAAACAAAATGAAGTACAGTATTTTTCAATTCCATAACTTTCTCCTGATAACCAATACTCATAAGTTTTAGCTTGACTAGCAGTTAGAACTGCTATTCCTAATTTATCTGCAATATCTTCTTTCATAGCTCTTACAATATTAGATAACCATAATCTTAATTGACCATCTTCTAATGATGTAGAGGTAGATTCCTTTACATAATCCCATATAAACACTTGTATGTTGTGTCTTTTTTTAAAATATTTTGCTCTCTGTATTAGTGTTTCAGCAGTATACCCTGATATTTTATCAAAATATAATGGGGCTTCCTGTATTTTCTTTACTGCAGATAGAATCTCATTTTTACATTTTTTAGTGTTATATTTTCTACCCTCTACTTCAATAAAATCATCAGGAGCATTATAAAGATTATTTTCTATTATAACTGTTGGAATACCAGTTATTTCTTGAATTATTCTTTGTTCTTGTTCATGAATATTTTGCTCATTTGCTCCTAAATATACAGGAATATCATTATCAACAGCTAAAAATTTCCCAACATTCTTTAAAGCCATAGATTTTCCTACACCTGTATTAGCATTTATTACTGTTACACTGCCTTTTCTTAATAAGCCTCTTGAAAACTTATTTACTTTATCAAAAGGCATTGGTAATCCAATAAATTTATTAAAATTAGGTTGAGAATTCTTATATCGTGTAATCATATCTTCATCTTCATCAGAAAAAGCATCTCTTCCTGCATTATGAGTATTAGATACTTTTAAAATTGAAGATTCAGCTTTTTCAATAATATCTTTTATATCCCAACGATTATACTTATCTTCTAATTCATCTTGATAACATTCTAATTCAATAGACAAATCATTTGCAACATTAATCTTTTTTAATTCTTCTATATGAATATCCACATTTGAGGGGTCAATAGGTGATTCTCTTAATGTTTCTATATATTTTACAAATTCTTCACTTGAATTAAAAATCTTTTTTAATGCTTTATTTACTTCATCAAATTTTTGAGCAATAGATAATATTGTCATACTATCAAATTCTATTGCATCTAAATCTTTTTTCCTACTTATATAATCAAGTATCATAAAAATAGCTTTATTTTGTTTTCTATTTGGGTCATCTGAAAAGTAACTTTTATCTATTTGAGAACCTACTTCATATACCAAAGTAGGTTTTTTTAATAAACAACTAATAATATTTTGTTCAACTAAAAAAGAATCAATTTTAGGCATTTATAACAACCACCTACTTTATTAAGTTTTATTAATACGGGGAGAACTTTTTTCTACCCATATACAATAAATCATACAATAATTTATTAAGTCATATAATGTATCAAGTATTGTTTCATCTTCTACCTGGAATTCCTCCTTTTGACTAAATGAGTATAATCTACTAACTTTATCCTCTAACCTAGGTTTAAATGACATACTTCCGTTTAACTTTAATTGTTTTTCAGCACTATTTCCGTAATCTCTATTTTTCTTTTTATAAATAACATATAATTTTTCAAGAATTTCTTCTTTAGGTTTTTTAACTAAATTATTCTCAAGAAAATATAATGAGTATAATATAATAAATACTGAACTACTAAAAACTATTTCTTCATAATCCAAAAATACATTAATACCATTTATTGTGCTTAATAATTCTGAAACTAATTTATTTAAATCAATTGTTTCAGAAAATCCTTCTTCTTTTTTAAGTTTTTCAATTAAATCTCTATAAATTTGTAAATTTGTTTTTTCCTCCTTTTTTGTATATTCTTGTTTTATAACATCAGACACAAGTATTTTATAACTCATCAAAAAATTCCTCCTCAATATCATTTTCCTCGTTTAGCAAGCTGTCGCTGTTATACTCAATTTCTGGTTCTTTATCAACAAAATTTTTGTACTTTTTATATATTTCTTTATACTTGTCTAAATCATCTAAAAAATATTGAGCATAGACAGGACTCCTAACCTTATCAGTTTCATTCATTACACCCCATAAAAGTATTTTAAATTCCTCTATAGTTAGATTATTACTTTCTATAAAAGTTTTTAAATGACCTCCTAAATAAGAAAAATCAGAAGAGGATAACCCTTTCCCTGTTACCCTCTCTTTTTCTTTATCAAACCATTGTAATAATTGACCTATATTATAAACATACTCTGGATACTCATACCTCATTTAGGGTTACCCCCTTTAATTTAATCACCTTTTAAATCCTCTAAATGCTGAGTTGCTTGTTCATAGGTTAAACCTTCAAAGGTTTTAGTATTAAATTTTTCTTTCATCATATCTGCATTTTCTTTTTTATTTAAGCCTTTTTCTTTACATAATGCAATTATTTCTTCCACTACTTCTCCAAATGATTGTTGTTCTTTTTCTTTTTCTAATAATTCATAATGTTCATTAATCATATCTTCTGTAATATTAAAAGTTTTATTTGCTTTTTTTACTGCTTTTTTAAATTCTTTTTCAAAATTTTCATAGGCTTTCTTAGGATTACCTTCTGCTGGAATAATATCAATATCAAAATCTAATCTTTGTTTAGCAGTAAAATCTTTACTACTAGATAATCTTAATATTCTATTATCATCCTCATCTTTATCATAAAGGATAACAATATCAGAATTATCAATAAGAAATCTACCTGAACTACCTCCAACTGAAGGTACAAGTTTATCTCTTTTTCTGCCCTTCATATCCTCAATTTCTTTAAACCTTGCATGAGATATGGATACTAATCCATATCCATTATTTTGAATAATATCGTGAGCTCTTTTATATTCATCTTTTACTAATTTCCATGTAGCTCCAAAGTCTTGCTTTTCTCCGGGGTGATTAACACCATTTTGTTTACTAACATAATCTAAACACCAATCATAAGCAGTATCTTCTGTATCGATTACAAAAGTCTCAAAATTATGGTTACCTTTAACAAATTCTTCCTGAATTTGTGTAAATATTTGCCAAGGGTGTTTTCCCTGTTTTTTAGCTTTTTTTGCTATATTAGTAGAATATACGGAAATACCTTTTGTACTTGTTTCTGTTAAGACAAACATAGCATTTGGAAACTCCGCTGCCAACCTTGTTTTTCCTATACCTGGTTCTCCAAATATTAAAACAAAATAATCTTGTAATCTTTGTTTTGGTATTGACTTTTTTTCTGGTAAAAGTCCCATATAATTCCTCCTTTATAATGGTGGAGATGTCGGGAGTTGAACCCGAGTCCTGCTAACTACCTTTTCAGGTTTTAGTCAACAGTCGAAGCCAATCCATCCCCACCTCTCTCGTTTAGAAACTACTTTCTGTTATAGAAAAATCCCTCGCCTGTAAGAGGTTGACTGTTATTATAAATATAGACTGGAATTTTTTTCTAAAATTACCAATTACTGTCAAAATCCCCTTTTCCTTCCTCACCTTCCAATTCTTGTAAACTTTGGTTAACACCTACTAATTTTCCAACTTCTAACATATTTATACTGCCTTGAGCAAAACCAAATTCATCAATAGTAATTTCATTCTTTACCCAAATTCCAACAGTAATATTATCAAATTTGTCAATTTCTTCCATTTCTTCTGCTATATTATCTTTTGCTGTAATATGGAATTCATCAATAGTAAATAGAATAGGAGAAAATTTATCTTTAAAATTTTCATAAATATTAAGAATACCTTTAATATTATTTTCATCTAATTCCTCTAAATGTTCTTTTAACTCTTTCAAAGCAGAAAAATCTACTTTTTTATCATTATCTTGAGCATAATCACCAAAATTTTGGACAGCATTTACCAATACTTCTTTTCTAGTTAGTTCATTATCAGAATCTTCTCTATCATAGGTATTCCAAACTAACATAGTAAAATCAAGTTGTAAATTTCCATCATTACTATATGATACTTCTCTATCTATAATATCTCCTGCAAGACGAGCAGTCGCTTTTTCTTCAAGTTCTTTTTCACCATCAAATACTTTAATGTTACTACCATAACCTTTCTTATTACTTACATAAGGTCTTATTGACCTACGATATTCTTCATTCCAGAAAAACTCATCTAAACTCCCTCTAACTTCAATTTTATCCCCTTTTCTTAATGAGTTAAATAATTTTTCTGCATAGTTTAATTCAGCATTACGAGAATTATCTAACTGAATATTGACAAAATTACCATCACAATGCACATTAACTCTGCATCTTTGATTTTTCCTATCACCTAAATCTCCTAATTCAATATCTCTTACTTCTCCTGCAACATAAGCACTATTCATAAACCTGCTGTTATCCTCCATTTTATACCTCCTATAATGATTTTTGCCCTCTATGAAGTCCTGAGAGGGCTATTAAAGCCTTTTAAATTGTTACCCAACCTATACCCTTATAAGATACAAAAACCCCTTAAAACTTAAATACAGAGGTTTTAAAAGGTACACAAAATTTATATATATAAAATTCAAAAGGCACATAAGGGGTAATATTATCCAGTAATAGGCTGTATGAGTCCCTCACAGCCCGATTATAGCGTTCTATTTTGCTATACAACCTATACCCTCATAAGCCTTTTAAATTAGTTTAAAGGCTATTCTCGTGCGTCTTAAGTAAACCCATATAAAATCATATTATCTCCCCTAAAAATATTAGTATATCATAATTATCTTAATTTGTCAAGTACAAAATCAAAAAAAAATTAATCCTCTTAAAGCGTTTACCAGTCTTGATTCTTATAAATTTGGTTAGTAAGGTGAAACCAATTTTTACTTTAAGAGGATGAAGAGAGAAAAGGATAGAAAGAAGGAAACACTATTTTTTCATTTTTTCTCCATTACCTTCACACATTTATATTGTGTTGATAACAATGGGAAGTTCATAACTACTGCTAGCCAGCTCTTCCACTGTTACATTCTGAAGACCAAAATCATCATCAAAATCATCAAAGTCCTCTTCCTCAGGAACTCCACAGGCGGCTACGGCA
>SL_4KL_010_BRINEDRAFT_10000661_pt1 | contig 18030 bp, 7 predicted proteins | sample SodLak_010_BRINE_2_FD_10664 | JGI IMG/M metagenome (IMG submission 10664)
AAAGCTTATGGATGTTTATATGATGGCTGGTGTTCACCAGCAACCTGATCAGTCAAACTACCTGGCTGAAGGTCAAATTTAAACTTGTAAACTTGCATGCAAATGTGTTGTTAAGGCTTCAAAGGAAACAAACTAATGATTCCTATCGTTTTATTTCAGAGCTTATGGATGTTTATTCTATGGCTGGTGTTCACCAGCAACCTGAACAGTCAAACTACCTGGCTGAAGGTCAAACTTAAACTTGTTGGAGCACACGCAATACTGCAAGTTCGTCTCATGCTCAAATACAGCAATAGCTGAACAGACGACAGGACCAAATACTCTGTCAACTTCCAGGTCAGAATGCAGCATGAATCTGGCACTGCACTAAACAGGCGTGACAGTCAGGTAAAATGTGTAACCTTCAAATTGAAAGAAGAGGACCGGTCTACTTGTGAATTACCTAGCTTGCTTTTATTGGTCTCGGTTGCAGGCCCGTTTGGCTTCAGCTAAGTTGCCCTCGTTTGGCAGATACAGCTATGTATCCCAACCTAACCTGCTTGTGAATTGATCCGCCCAATCTTAGAAACCACTAATTCTTCATTGGACAGCGCGAGGGTGCCTGTTGTTTCTCCACGATGAGAATGGAGCTGCATCAGCAAGATATGGTGCATGTCACTCCAGATTAGTTAAGTGCCAGGTTTATGCTGCATCATGACTCGGAAGTCAGTTGAGTCAGTTTAGTTAAGGTCATGCAACAAGTCTTTGGTGTGCAGTCTCTCAGCGTGACATGCAACGGGTGAATGTCAACAATTTTCCCAGCCAGCAAAATCCCTGCAATTGCAACAATATCGTAGGAAGAGGGCATGTGATATCATTGAAAAGATTCAAGTCAGCAAGCAGTCAGACCCACAGAGAAGTTATGATTCCGCCAGAGCATTCCTGACACACACACATATGCAAACTCAAAAGACGCTTTGTGCTGCACTGCTTCACCCAGGCGTGCGCTGCAAGGAACCACGGGCTTGTTCCGCAACAAAGCAGACAAACTTGGCTGGCCTCAGCCCCTTAGATGTGAAACATCAGTGGATGTCAGTGTATTAATAAGGTCTGTGTATCTTTGTCTTCATCATCGGCCATCTCAGCATGGGCTGGGTGCAGGTGGGTCATGCAGCAGGCATGACCAGCAGGGCACAAACGAATATATGCTCCATCACCCCATGCGAACATGAGACACACAGGAAGGCAGAGCCAAGCAGCCTCAAAACAAATCTCATGCAAGGTCGGCAGAATGGCATGCATAACAAGGCAGAGACCGGAGTGCAGGGGCGGGCCATCAGACAAATGCCTCGGTGTCTAACACAGGCGAGGGAGCACAGCAGAAAGCTGGCCCTCAATCCTCAGACTCGTCATCTAATGTGTCATCTCTTGGCGCGCACCCCACTTTTGGTGTGATAGATCCCATGTGCATGCAAGAAAGCATAGAGGAAGCAAGTGCGCTATGCATGCAATACTGATCATGGAGCAGAGCTGCAGAAGCGCCTCAGCAAGAGAGTTAAATTGTTGCTCACGAGTGCTGGAAAAGTATCCGGCACATCACTCCACTACTTTTTGAAGCATCACCGGCGCACGTCACAGCCGCAGTAAAATGGGGCAAAGCTCCCAACAGCTATAACGCTCACCTTCTTGGAACTCAGGCCAAGGATCCAGACATCAAGGCAACCCATACAAAGCCTGCAAATCAACCACAGGCAGCAGGCATGCTTTGAAAGTTTGCTGGAAAATCCTGGCAACTGAGGCAGGCAGCTGCTGAGCAGCGCGGCAAGGAGCATGTGAAGGGGGTGGGAACCAGGGAAGCGCATTTGAGTGTAGCAGCTTTAATTCGTCCACACTCATCAATCCAGCAGATCTCAAGCAAACGACTCAAAAGCTGCGTCATTGTATGCCTTGTTGCATGGCTGCGCAAGCAGCCAAACTGTGCACCAGCCAGGGTAGGCAGGGGCACAGGGTGGAAGGCAAAGCTCACGTGCACATCAGGGGCACGTGCAGACATGCAAAGGACATGTGTGCTGAATTGTGGTGTACCTCAGCAATGTATATAAGCCGATGTTATCTTCAGGCAAAAATCAGACGGTAATTCCATGTTTTGATCGTTTTGCATCATCACAGGCACACCGCACTGGGCCAGCTGAAGACATGCAGGACATGCAGGAATGGCGGTGCGCAAGCCTCATGCACAACAATGTGAACTGAGCAGGGAGGGGTACTCAGTACTTCTTAGAGGGGTTATTGGATCTTCATTGTGATCAGATGATTGACAGATATGTTAGCATCACTGTACCTCCCTGCCCCCTGCTAGCGCCTTGTCAAAGCAGACATTTTCATCCTTGAACAGCGCAGCCAGGACACAATGCTAGTGCTGCAGGTTCAACAGAGAAACTGCAGGCACCACTTGGCGCCGGCAACTGCCACGGATAGAGCAATGCCAGCTTCCTATGGGTGACTTGTGACAGTGCTGTGCGCCGTCTCTGGACGTCAATGGGTCAAGGTGAACGTCACTACCCTTGCCGTGGCAAGACGGCGACAGAAAAGGCAGCACTGCATGCACTCTGCTGTGGGCCAACCACTCACCGTACGAGGCGGATCGAAATCTCCCTGGACGTCGGACAGGCCCAGGCACTCCACTGTAGACACATGCATGAGATGGTCCAGCTCCTGCAAACAGTTGGCTTGGCGGACCTGGCAGGAAGGGGCTGCACAGGTCATCAACTCATGCCCGTAGACTAGGCCAGGCCATGCACAAATCATGCATAGGTCTGTGCATACGTGTAAGCCAGGGGCAAAGCAGGCACAGTGCAGGGAAAGGAGCACGGAAGGTTCGAGCGCTGGCAGATAAGGTGTGAGGGGCAATAGAGACACGGCGCTGGCATGGAGAGCCATGGCCGCAACACGCTCCCTGAGGCTGCTGTGGCATGGAAATGGGGGAATCTCTGCCCACGAGCAAGGGACAGTTCTCCAAGAGGGGTGTCCATGCATACCTGCCGATGCTCACGCGCCAGCAAGGTGCGCGCTTGACGTTGAGCACAGGTGGTTGCTTGCTTGCTGAGTGCTGGCTGCTCTGCCATGGGTGTGCCAGGAGACAGGTCAGCGGGCTGCTCACGGGGAAGGAGAGAGCAAGGCCGCTGGTTTTTTCCTGGCGAGACCTCAATGTTAGCTCCGCATGACTCCACACACGGCATCGCAGGCACATATGGGAAACGCCTTTCGAAGCTGGGCGGGGATGTAAGCCGCGGGAGAAGACAAGGGTGTGCGCATGCCATGCCACCATGGAAGACAGCTTGGTCGATGCATGCCATCGAGAGCGCAGGCGGGACGCTGGTGTGCGTCGGAGTGAGCGACACAAAGCATGGCGTTAGTGCAAGAGGTGCTCAAGGCGGGCGCGGCTCAGGATTGCAATGTGATTCCGGATGCAGGGGTCTGTCATCAAGGGATGTGCAGTTGAGGGAGCCTAGGTTTCGTCATAGCCGCCGCCGCGCACACGAGTCGATGCAGATGACAGACAAGGCAGCTGGGCTGCAGCGCAGCGGCATGCGGGTGTGCAGCAGCAGGTGCCACCATGGCCACCCGCATGCACCGGGCCTGCGCCAGCACACAGCCAAACAGGCAGGATGCGGGGCACTAGCGGCTTTGAACTGCTGAGCACCCAGAAAGACTCAGGCATGCAGCACTGGCAGGATGCGCGTGCAATTTAATGGAGTGTGCTTCTGCGTCTTGCAGGGCAACGACCGCGTAGACACAACTGAACCAGCGATTTTTACGAGTGCCAAAAGCTTAGCTCATTCTGGACTGGCCGGCACATTCCCTACTTTCTCATTAAAAACAGCTACCAGACTTGCAGCAACACAGCAAGATGCCGAAGAAGAGCATCAAGTCCAAAAGCAAGCGCATGACGCTGAAACAAAAGTACAAGGTCTCGAAAAGCCTTGACCCTTTTCAAGGAACACCACTGGAACAAGCAAAAGGAGGCCAAGAAAAACTAGAGAAATAAGAGAATGCAAAAACCTTTTATGGAGCCTAGAACTAACAAGACGCAGCGATCACACAAATGCATGGACTTCAATTTCATAATTATTGCCCAGGCTGCTAGGCATAAACATGACTGATGCTTGTCCTGTACAAGCAAAGCACATACATCACATGAGTTATCCTTACTATTTACCTTGTGCCCAACATCTGAACAGAATTGGGAATGGAAAGGCTATAATGGTGGAAGTCTGCCCATAGAGCACAAGTGGTCCTGCACGCAACAAAAATTGCGGATAGGCACAAACATAGCGATTTACCAGAGCATTCTATACACACGCACAAGATGCACTTAGCTGCACTGCTTCACCCAGGCGTGCGCTGCAAGGAACCACGGGCTTGTTCCGCAACAAAGCAGACAAACTTGGCTGGCCTCAGCCCCTTAGATGTGAAACATCAGTGGATGTCAGTGTATTAATAAGGTCTGTGTATCTTTGTCTTCATCATCGGCCATCTCAGCATGGGCTGGGTGCAGGTGGGTCATGCAGCAGGCATGACCAGCAGGGCACAAACGAATATATGCTCCATCACCCCATGCGAACATGAGACACACAGGAAGGCAGAGCCAAGCAGCCTCAAAACAAATCTCATGCAAGGTCGGCAGAATGGCATGCATAACAAGGCAGAGACCGGAGTGCAGGGGCGGGCCATCAGACAAATGCCTCGGTGTCTAACACAGGCGAGGGAGCACAGCAGAAAGCTGGCCCTCAATCCTCAGACTCGTCATCTAATGTGTCATCTCTTGGCGCGCACCCCACTTTTGGTGTGATAGATCCCATGTGCATGCAAGAAAGCATAGAGGAAGCAAGTGCGCTATGCATGCAATACTGATCATGGAGCAGAGCTGCAGAAGCGCCTCAGCAAGAGAGTTAAATTGTTGCTCACGAGTGCTGGAAAAGTATCCGGCACATCACTCCACTACTTTTTGAAGCATCACCGGCGCACGTCACAGCCGCAGTAAAATGGGGCAAAGCTCCCAACAGCTATAACGCTCACCTTCTTGGAACTCAGGCCAAGGATCCAGACATCAAGGCAACCCATACAAAGCCTGCAAATCAACCACAGGCAGCAGGCATGCTTTGAAAGTTTGCTGGAAAATCCTGGCAACTGAGGCAGGCAGCTGCTGAGCAGCGCGGCAAGGAGCATGTGAAGGGGGTGGGAACCAGGGAAGCGCATTTGAGTGTAGCAGCTTTAATTCGTCCACACTCATCAATCCAGCAGATCTCAAGCAAACGACTCAAAAGCTGCGTCATTGTATGCCTTGTTGCATGGCTGCGCAAGCAGCCAAACTGTGCACCAGCCAGGGTAGGCAGGGGCACAGGGTGGAAGGCAAAGCTCACGTGCACATCAGGGGCACGTGCAGACATGCAAAGGACATGTGTGCTGAATTGTGGTGTACCTCAGCAATGTATATAAGCCGATGTTATCTTCAGGCAAAAATCAGACGGTAATTCCATGTTTTGATCGTTTTGCATCATCACAGGCACACCGCACTGGGCCAGCTGAAGACATGCAGGACATGCAGGAATGGCGGTGCGCAAGCCTCATGCACAACAATGTGAACTGAGCAGGGAGGGGTACTCAGTACTTCTTAGAGGGGTTATTGGATCTTCATTGTGATCAGATGATTGACAGATATGTTAGCATCACTGTACCTCCCTGCCCCCTGCTAGCGCCTTGTCAAAGCAGACATTTTCATCCTTGAACAGCGCAGCCAGGACACAATGCTAGTGCTGCAGGTTCAACAGAGAAACTGCAGGCACCACTTGGCGCCGGCAACTGCCACGGATAGAGCAATGCCAGCTTCCTATGGGTGACTTGTGACAGTGCTGTGCGCCGTCTCTGGACGTCAATGGGTCAAGGTGAACGTCACTACCCTTGCCGTGGCAAGACGGCGACAGAAAAGGCAGCACTGCATGCACTCTGCTGTGGGCCAACCACTCACCGTACGAGGCGGATCGAAATCTCCCTGGACGTCGGACAGGCCCAGGCACTCCACTGTAGACACATGCATGAGATGGTCCAGCTCCTGCAAACAGTTGGCTTGGCGGACCTGGCAGGAAGGGGCTGCACAGGTCATCAACTCATGCCCGTAGACTAGGCCAGGCCATGCACAAATCATGCATAGGTCTGTGCATACGTGTAAGCCAGGGGCAAAGCAGGCACAGTGCAGGGAAAGGAGCACGGAAGGTTCGAGCGCTGGCAGATAAGGTGTGAGGGGCAATAGAGACACGGCGCTGGCATGGAGAGCCATGGCCGCAACACGCTCCCTGAGGCTGCTGTGGCATGGAAATGGGGGAATCTCTGCCCACGAGCAAGGGACAGTTCTCCAAGAGGGGTGTCCATGCATACCTGCCGATGCTCACGCGCCAGCAAGGTGCGCGCTTGACGTTGAGCACAGGTGGTTGCTTGCTTGCTGAGTGCTGGCTGCTCTGCCATGGGTGTGCCAGGAGACAGGTCAGCGGGCTGCTCACGGGGAAGGAGAGAGCAAGGCCGCTGGTTTTTTCCTGGCGAGACCTCAATGTTAGCTCCGCATGACTCCACACACGGCATCGCAGGCACATATGGGAAACGCCTTTCGAAGCTGGGCGGGGATGTAAGCCGCGGGAGAAGACAAGGGTGTGCGCATGCCATGCCACCATGGAAGACAGCTTGGTCGATGCATGCCATCGAGAGCGCAGGCGGGACGCTGGTGTGCGTCGGAGTGAGCGACACAAAGCATGGCGTTAGTGCAAGAGGTGCTCAAGGCGGGCGCGGCTCAGGATTGCAATGTGATTCCGGATGCAGGGGTCTGTCATCAAGGGATGTGCAGTTGAGGGAGCCTAGGTTTCGTCATAGCCGCCGCCGCGCACACGAGTCGATGCAGATGACAGACAAGGCAGCTGGGCTGCAGCGCAGCGGCATGCGGGTGTGCAGCAGCAGGTGCCACCATGGCCACCCGCATGCACCGGGCCTGCGCCAGCACACAGCCAAACAGGCAGGATGCGGGGCACTAGCGGCTTTGAACTGCTGAGCACCCAGAAAGACTCAGGCATGCAGCACTGGCAGGATGCGCGTGCAATTTAATGGAGTGTGCTTCTGCGTCTTGCAGGGCAACGACCGCGTAGACACAACTGAACCAGCGATTTTTACGAGTGCCAAAAGCTTAGCTCATTCTGGACTGGCCGGCACATTCCCTACTTTCTCATTAAAAACAGCTACCAGACTTGCAGCAACACAGCAAGATGCCGAAGAAGAGCATCAAGTCCAAAAGCAAGCGCATGACGCTGAAACAAAAGTACAAGGTCTCGAAAAGCCTTGACCCTTTTCAAGGAACACCACTGGAACAAGCAAAAGGAGGCCAAGAAAAACTAGAGAAATAAGAGAATGCAAAAACCTTTTATGGAGCCTAGAACTAACAAGACGCAGCGATCACACAAATGCATGGACTTCAATTTCATAATTATTGCCCAGGCTGCTAGGCATAAACATGACTGATGCTTGTCCTGTACAAGCAAAGCACATACATCACATGAGTTATCCTTACTATTTACCTTGTGCCCAACATCTGAACAGAATTGGGAATGGAAAGGCTATAATGGTGGAAGTCTGCCCATAGAGCACAAGTGGTCCTGCACGCAACAAAAATTGCGGATAGGCACAAACATAGCGATTTACCAGAGCATTCTATACACACGCACAAGATGCACTTAGCTGCACTGCTTCACCCAGGCGTGCGCTGCAAGGAACCACGGGCTTGTTCCGCAACAAAGCAGACAAACTTGGCTGGCCTCAGCCCCTTAGATGTGAAACATCAGTGGATGTCAGTGTATTAATAAGGTCTGTGTATCTTTGTCTTCATCATCGGCCATCTCAGCATGGGCTGGGTGCAGGTGGGTCATGCAGCAGGCATGACCAGCAGGGCACAAACGAATATATGCTCCATCACCCCATGCGAACATGAGACACACAGGAAGGCAGAGCCAAGCAGCCTCAAAACAAATCTCATGCAAGGTCGGCAGAATGGCATGCATAACAAGGCAGAGACCGGAGTGCAGGGGCGGGCCATCAGACAAATGCCTCGGTGTCTAACACAGGCGAGGGAGCACAGCAGAAAGCTGGCCCTCAATCCTCAGACTCGTCATCTAATGTGTCATCTCTTGGCGCGCACCCCACTTTTGGTGTGATAGATCCCATGTGCATGCAAGAAAGCATAGAGGAAGCAAGTGCGCTATGCATGCAATACTGATCATGGAGCAGAGCTGCAGAAGCGCCTCAGCAAGAGAGTTAAATTGTTGCTCACGAGTGCTGGAAAAGTATCCGGCACATCACTCCACTACTTTTTGAAGCATCACCGGCGCACGTCACAGCCGCAGTAAAATGGGGCAAAGCTCCCAACAGCTATAACGCTCACCTTCTTGGAACTCAGGCCAAGGATCCAGACATCAAGGCAACCCATACAAAGCCTGCAAATCAACCACAGGCAGCAGGCATGCTTTGAAAGTTTGCTGGAAAATCCTGGCAACTGAGGCAGGCAGCTGCTGAGCAGCGCGGCAAGGAGCATGTGAAGGGGGTGGGAACCAGGGAAGCGCATTTGAGTGTAGCAGCTTTAATTCGTCCACACTCATCAATCCAGCAGATCTCAAGCAAACGACTCAAAAGCTGCGTCATTGTATGCCTTGTTGCATGGCTGCGCAAGCAGCCAAACTGTGCACCAGCCAGGGTAGGCAGGGGCACAGGGTGGAAGGCAAAGCTCACGTGCACATCAGGGGCACGTGCAGACATGCAAAGGACATGTGTGCTGAATTGTGGTGTACCTCAGCAATGTATATAAGCCGATGTTATCTTCAGGCAAAAATCAGACGGTAATTCCATGTTTTGATCGTTTTGCATCATCACAGGCACACCGCACTGGGCCAGCTGAAGACATGCAGGACATGCAGGAATGGCGGTGCGCAAGCCTCATGCACAACAATGTGAACTGAGCAGGGAGGGGTACTCAGTACTTCTTAGAGGGGTTATTGGATCTTCATTGTGATCAGATGATTGACAGATATGTTAGCATCACTGTACCTCCCTGCCCCCTGCTAGCGCCTTGTCAAAGCAGACATTTTCATCCTTGAACAGCGCAGCCAGGACACAATGCTAGTGCTGCAGGTTCAACAGAGAAACTGCAGGCACCACTTGGCGCCGGCAACTGCCACGGATAGAGCAATGCCAGCTTCCTATGGGTGACTTGTGACAGTGCTGTGCGCCGTCTCTGGACGTCAATGGGTCAAGGTGAACGTCACTACCCTTGCCGTGGCAAGACGGCGACAGAAAAGGCAGCACTGCATGCACTCTGCTGTGGGCCAACCACTCACCGTACGAGGCGGATCGAAATCTCCCTGGACGTCGGACAGGCCCAGGCACTCCACTGTAGACACATGCATGAGATGGTCCAGCTCCTGCAAACAGTTGGCTTGGCGGACCTGGCAGGAAGGGGCTGCACAGGTCATCAACTCATGCCCGTAGACTAGGCCAGGCCATGCACAAATCATGCATAGGTCTGTGCATACGTGTAAGCCAGGGGCAAAGCAGGCACAGTGCAGGGAAAGGAGCACGGAAGGTTCGAGCGCTGGCAGATAAGGTGTGAGGGGCAATAGAGACACGGCGCTGGCATGGAGAGCCATGGCCGCAACACGCTCCCTGAGGCTGCTGTGGCATGGAAATGGGGGAATCTCTGCCCACGAGCAAGGGACAGTTCTCCAAGAGGGGTGTCCATGCATACCTGCCGATGCTCACGCGCCAGCAAGGTGCGCGCTTGACGTTGAGCACAGGTGGTTGCTTGCTTGCTGAGTGCTGGCTGCTCTGCCATGGGTGTGCCAGGAGACAGGTCAGCGGGCTGCTCACGGGGAAGGAGAGAGCAAGGCCGCTGGTTTTTTCCTGGCGAGACCTCAATGTTAGCTCCGCATGACTCCACACACGGCATCGCAGGCACATATGGGAAACGCCTTTCGAAGCTGGGCGGGGATGTAAGCCGCGGGAGAAGACAAGGGTGTGCGCATGCCATGCCACCATGGAAGACAGCTTGGTCGATGCATGCCATCGAGAGCGCAGGCGGGACGCTGGTGTGCGTCGGAGTGAGCGACACAAAGCATGGCGTTAGTGCAAGAGGTGCTCAAGGCGGGCGCGGCTCAGGATTGCAATGTGATTCCGGATGCAGGGGTCTGTCATCAAGGGATGTGCAGTTGAGGGAGCCTAGGTTTCGTCATAGCCGCCGCCGCGCACACGAGTCGATGCAGATGACAGACAAGGCAGCTGGGCTGCAGCGCAGCGGCATGCGGGTGTGCAGCAGCAGGTGCCACCATGGCCACCCGCATGCACCGGGCCTGCGCCAGCACACAGCCAAACAGGCAGGATGCGGGGCACTAGCGGCTTTGAACTGCTGAGCACCCAGAAAGACTCAGGCATGCAGCACTGGCAGGATGCGCGTGCAATTTAATGGAGTGTGCTTCTGCGTCTTGCAGGGCAACGACCGCGTAGACACAACTGAACCAGCGATTTTTACGAGTGCCAAAAGCTTAGCTCATTCTGGACTGGCCGGCACATTCCCTACTTTCTCATTAAAAACAGCTACCAGACTTGCAGCAACACAGCAAGATGCCGAAGAAGAGCATCAAGTCCAAAAGCAAGCGCATGACGCTGAAACAAAAGTACAAGGTCTCGAAAAGCCTTGACCCTTTTCAAGGAACACCACTGGAACAAGCAAAAGGAGGCCAAGAAAAACTAGAGAAATAAGAGAATGCAAAAACCTTTTATGGAGCCTAGAACTAACAAGACGCAGCGATCACACAAATGCATGGACTTCAATTTCATAATTATTGCCCAGGCTGCTAGGCATAAACATGACTGATGCTTGTCCTGTACAAGCAAAGCACATACATCACATGAGTTATCCTTACTATTTACCTTGTGCCCAACATCTGAACAGAATTGGGAATGGAAAGGCTATAATGGTGGAAGTCTGCCCATAGAGCACAAGTGGTCCTGCACGCAACAAAAATTGCGGATAGGCACAAACATAGCGATTTACCAGAGCATTCTATACACACGCACAAGATGCACTTAGCTGCACTGCTTCACCCAGGCGTGCGCTGCAAGGAACCACGGGCTTGTTCCGCAACAAAGCAGACAAACTTGGCTGGCCTCAGCCCCTTAGATGTGAAACATCAGTGGATGTCAGTGTATTAATAAGGTCTGTGTATCTTTGTCTTCATCATCGGCCATCTCAGCATGGGCTGGGTGCAGGTGGGTCATGCAGCAGGCATGACCAGCAGGGCACAAACGAATATATGCTCCATCACCCCATGCGAACATGAGACACACAGGAAGGCAGAGCCAAGCAGCCTCAAAACAAATCTCATGCAAGGTCGGCAGAATGGCATGCATAACAAGGCAGAGACCGGAGTGCAGGGGCGGGCCATCAGACAAATGCCTCGGTGTCTAACACAGGCGAGGGAGCACAGCAGAAAGCTGGCCCTCAATCCTCAGACTCGTCATCTAATGTGTCATCTCTTGGCGCGCACCCCACTTTTGGTGTGATAGATCCCATGTGCATGCAAGAAAGCATAGAGGAAGCAAGTGCGCTATGCATGCAATACTGATCATGGAGCAGAGCTGCAGAAGCGCCTCAGCAAGAGAGTTAAATTGTTGCTCACGAGTGCTGGAAAAGTATCCGGCACATCACTCCACTACTTTTTGAAGCATCACCGGCGCACGTCACAGCCGCAGTAAAATGGGGCAAAGCTCCCAACAGCTATAACGCTCACCTTCTTGGAACTCAGGCCAAGGATCCAGACATCAAGGCAACCCATACAAAGCCTGCAAATCAACCACAGGCAGCAGGCATGCTTTGAAAGTTTGCTGGAAAATCCTGGCAACTGAGGCAGGCAGCTGCTGAGCAGCGCGGCAAGGAGCATGTGAAGGGGGTGGGAACCAGGGAAGCGCATTTGAGTGTAGCAGCTTTAATTCGTCCACACTCATCAATCCAGCAGATCTCAAGCAAACGACTCAAAAGCTGCGTCATTGTATGCCTTGTTGCATGGCTGCGCAAGCAGCCAAACTGTGCACCAGCCAGGGTAGGCAGGGGCACAGGGTGGAAGGCAAAGCTCACGTGCACATCAGGGGCACGTGCAGACATGCAAAGGACATGTGTGCTGAATTGTGGTGTACCTCAGCAATGTATATAAGCCGATGTTATCTTCAGGCAAAAATCAGACGGTAATTCCATGTTTTGATCGTTTTGCATCATCACAGGCACACCGCACTGGGCCAGCTGAAGACATGCAGGACATGCAGGAATGGCGGTGCGCAAGCCTCATGCACAACAATGTGAACTGAGCAGGGAGGGGTACTCAGTACTTCTTAGAGGGGTTATTGGATCTTCATTGTGATCAGATGATTGACAGATATGTTAGCATCACTGTACCTCCCTGCCCCCTGCTAGCGCCTTGTCAAAGCAGACATTTTCATCCTTGAACAGCGCAGCCAGGACACAATGCTAGTGCTGCAGGTTCAACAGAGAAACTGCAGGCACCACTTGGCGCCGGCAACTGCCACGGATAGAGCAATGCCAGCTTCCTATGGGTGACTTGTGACAGTGCTGTGCGCCGTCTCTGGACGTCAATGGGTCAAGGTGAACGTCACTACCCTTGCCGTGGCAAGACGGCGACAGAAAAGGCAGCACTGCATGCACTCTGCTGTGGGCCAACCACTCACCGTACGAGGCGGATCGAAATCTCCCTGGACGTCGGACAGGCCCAGGCACTCCACTGTAGACACATGCATGAGATGGTCCAGCTCCTGCAAACAGTTGGCTTGGCGGACCTGGCAGGAAGGGGCTGCACAGGTCATCAACTCATGCCCGTAGACTAGGCCAGGCCATGCACAAATCATGCATAGGTCTGTGCATACGTGTAAGCCAGGGGCAAAGCAGGCACAGTGCAGGGAAAGGAGCACGGAAGGTTCGAGCGCTGGCAGATAAGGTGTGAGGGGCAATAGAGACACGGCGCTGGCATGGAGAGCCATGGCCGCAACACGCTCCCTGAGGCTGCTGTGGCATGGAAATGGGGGAATCTCTGCCCACGAGCAAGGGACAGTTCTCCAAGAGGGGTGTCCATGCATACCTGCCGATGCTCACGCGCCAGCAAGGTGCGCGCTTGACGTTGAGCACAGGTGGTTGCTTGCTTGCTGAGTGCTGGCTGCTCTGCCATGGGTGTGCCAGGAGACAGGTCAGCGGGCTGCTCACGGGGAAGGAGAGAGCAAGGCCGCTGGTTTTTTCCTGGCGAGACCTCAATGTTAGCTCCGCATGACTCCACACACGGCATCGCAGGCACATATGGGAAACGCCTTTCGAAGCTGGGCGGGGATGTAAGCCGCGGGAGAAGACAAGGGTGTGCGCATGCCATGCCACCATGGAAGACAGCTTGGTCGATGCATGCCATCGAGAGCGCAGGCGGGACGCTGGTGTGCGTCGGAGTGAGCGACACAAAGCATGGCGTTAGTGCAAGAGGTGCTCAAGGCGGGCGCGGCTCAGGATTGCAATGTGATTCCGGATGCAGGGGTCTGTCATCAAGGGATGTGCAGTTGAGGGAGCCTAGGTTTCGTCATAGCCGCCGCCGCGCACACGAGTCGATGCAGATGACAGACAAGGCAGCTGGGCTGCAGCGCAGCGGCATGCGGGTGTGCAGCAGCAGGTGCCACCATGGCCACCCGCATGCACCGGGCCTGCGCCAGCACACAGCCAAACAGGCAGGATGCGGGGCACTAGCGGCTTTGAACTGCTGAGCACCCAGAAAGACTCAGGCATGCAGCACTGGCAGGATGCGCGTGCAATTTAATGGAGTGTGCTTCTGCGTCTTGCAGGGCAACGACCGCGTAGACACAACTGAACCAGCGATTTTTACGAGTGCCAAAAGCTTAGCTCATTCTGGACTGGCCGGCACATTCCCTACTTTCTCATTAAAAACAGCTACCAGACTTGCAGCAACACAGCAAGATGCCGAAGAAGAGCATCAAGTCCAAAAGCAAGCGCATGACGCTGAAACAAAAGTACAAGGTCTCGAAAAGCCTTGACCCTTTTCAAGGAACACCACTGGAACAAGCAAAAGGAGGCCAAGAAAAACTAGAGAAATAAGAGAATGCAAAAACCTTTTATGGAGCCTAGAACTAACAAGACGCAGCGATCACACAAATGCATGGACTTCAATTTCATAATTATTGCCCAGGCTGCTAGGCATAAACATGACTGATGCTTGTCCTGTACAAGCAAAGCACATACATCACATGAGTTATCCTTACTATTTACCTTGTGCCCAACATCTGAACAGAATTGGGAATGGAAAGGCTATAATGGTGGAAGTCTGCCCATAGAGCACAAGTGGTCCTGCACGCAACAAAAATTGCGGATAGGCACAAACATAGCGATTTACCAGAGCATTCTATACACACGCACAAGATGCACTTAGCTGCACTGCTTCACCCAGGCGTGCGCTGCAAGGAACCACGGGCTTGTTCCGCAACAAAGCAGACAAACTTGGCTGGCCTCAGCCCCTTAGATGTGAAACATCAGTGGATGTCAGTGTATTAATAAGGTCTGTGTATCTTTGTCTTCATCATCGGCCATCTCAGCATGGGCTGGGTGCAGGTGGGTCATGCAGCAGGCATGACCAGCAGGGCACAAACGAATATATGCTCCATCACCCCATGCGAACATGAGACACACAGGAAGGCAGAGCCAAGCAGCCTCAAAACAAATCTCATGCAAGGTCGGCAGAATGGCATGCATAACAAGGCAGAGACCGGAGTGCAGGGGCGGGCCATCAGACAAATGCCTCGGTGTCTAACACAGGCGAGGGAGCACAGCAGAAAGCTGGCCCTCAATCCTCAGACTCGTCATCTAATGTGTCATCTCTTGGCGCGCACCCCACTTTTGGTGTGATAGATCCCATGTGCATGCAAGAAAGCATAGAGGAAGCAAGTGCGCTATGCATGCAATACTGATCATGGAGCAGAGCTGCAGAAGCGCCTCAGCAAGAGAGTTAAATTGTTGCTCACGAGTGCTGGAAAAGTATCCGGCACATCACTCCACTACTTTTTGAAGCATCACCGGCGCACGTCACAGCCGCAGTAAAATGGGGCAAAGCTCCCAACAGCTATAACGCTCACCTTCTTGGAACTCAGGCCAAGGATCCAGACATCAAGGCAACCCATACAAAGCCTGCAAATCAACCACAGGCAGCAGGCATGCTTTGAAAGTTTGCTGGAAAATCCTGGCAACTGAGGCAGGCAGCTGCTGAGCAGCGCGGCAAGGAGCATGTGAAGGGGGTGGGAACCAGGGAAGCGCATTTGAGTGTAGCAGCTTTAATTCGTCCACACTCATCAATCCAGCAGATCTCAAGCAAACGACTCAAAAGCTGCGTCATTGTATGCCTTGTTGCATGGCTGCGCAAGCAGCCAAACTGTGCACCAGCCAGGGTAGGCAGGGGCACAGGGTGGAAGGCAAAGCTCACGTGCACATCAGGGGCACGTGCAGACATGCAAAGGACATGTGTGCTGAATTGTGGTGTACCTCAGCAATGTATATAAGCCGATGTTATCTTCAGGCAAAAATCAGACGGTAATTCCATGTTTTGATCGTTTTGCATCATCACAGGCACACCGCACTGGGCCAGCTGAAGACATGCAGGACATGCAGGAATGGCGGTGCGCAAGCCTCATGCACAACAATGTGAACTGAGCAGGGAGGGGTACTCAGTACTTCTTAGAGGGGTTATTGGATCTTCATTGTGATCAGATGATTGACAGATATGTTAGCATCACTGTACCTCCCTGCCCCCTGCTAGCGCCTTGTCAAAGCAGACATTTTCATCCTTGAACAGCGCAGCCAGGACACAATGCTAGTGCTGCAGGTTCAACAGAGAAACTGCAGGCACCACTTGGCGCCGGCAACTGCCACGGATAGAGCAATGCCAGCTTCCTATGGGTGACTTGTGACAGTGCTGTGCGCCGTCTCTGGACGTCAATGGGTCAAGGTGAACGTCACTACCCTTGCCGTGGCAAGACGGCGACAGAAAAGGCAGCACTGCATGCACTCTGCTGTGGGCCAACCACTCACCGTACGAGGCGGATCGAAATCTCCCTGGACGTCGGACAGGCCCAGGCACTCCACTGTAGACACATGCATGAGATGGTCCAGCTCCTGCAAACAGTTGGCTTGGCGGACCTGGCAGGAAGGGGCTGCACAGGTCATCAACTCATGCCCGTAGACTAGGCCAGGCCATGCACAAATCATGCATAGGTCTGTGCATACGTGTAAGCCAGGGGCAAAGCAGGCACAGTGCAGGGAAAGGAGCACGGAAGGTTCGAGCGCTGGCAGATAAGGTGTGAGGGGCAATAGAGACACGGCGCTGGCATGGAGAGCCATGGCCGCAACACGCTCCCTGAGGCTGCTGTGGCATGGAAATGGGGGAATCTCTGCCCACGAGCAAGGGACAGTTCTCCAAGAGGGGTGTCCATGCATACCTGCCGATGCTCACGCGCCAGCAAGGTGCGCGCTTGACGTTGAGCACAGGTGGTTGCTTGCTTGCTGAGTGCTGGCTGCTCTGCCATGGGTGTGCCAGGAGACAGGTCAGCGGGCTGCTCACGGGGAAGGAGAGAGCAAGGCCGCTGGTTTTTTCCTGGCGAGACCTCAATGTTAGCTCCGCATGACTCCACACACGGCATCGCAGGCACATATGGGAAACGCCTTTCGAAGCTGGGCGGGGATGTAAGCCGCGGGAGAAGACAAGGGTGTGCGCATGCCATGCCACCATGGAAGACAGCTTGGTCGATGCATGCCATCGAGAGCGCAGGCGGGACGCTGGTGTGCGTCGGAGTGAGCGACACAAAGCATGGCGTTAGTGCAAGAGGTGCTCAAGGCGGGCGCGGCTCAGGATTGCAATGTGATTCCGGATGCAGGGGTCTGTCATCAAGGGATGTGCAGTTGAGGGAGCCTAGGTTTCGTCATAGCCGCCGCCGCGCACACGAGTCGATGCAGATGACAGACAAGGCAGCTGGGCTGCAGCGCAGCGGCATGCGGGTGTGCAGCAGCAGGTGCCACCATGGCCACCCGCATGCACCGGGCCTGCGCCAGCACACAGCCAAACAGGCAGGATGCGGGGCACTAGCGGCTTTGAACTGCTGAGCACCCAGAAAGACTCAGGCATGCAGCACTGGCAGGATGCGCGTGCAATTTAATGGAGTGTGCTTCTGCGTCTTGCAGGGCAACGACCGCGTAGACACAACTGAACCAGCGATTTTTACGAGTGCCAAAAGCTTAGCTCATTCTGGACTGGCCGGCACATTCCCTACTTTCTCATTAAAAACAGCTACCAGACTTGCAGCAACACAGCAAGATGCCGAAGAAGAGCATCAAGTCCAAAAGCAAGCGCATGACGCTGAAACAAAAGTACAAGGTCTCGAAAAGCCTTGACCCTTTTCAAGGAACACCACTGGAACAAGCAAAAGGAGGCCAAGAAAAACTAGAGAAATAAGAGAATGCAAAAACCTTTTATGGAGCCTAGAACTAACAAGACGCAGCGATCACACAAATGCATGGACTTCAATTTCATAATTATTGCCCAGGCTGCTAGGCATAAACATGACTGATGCTTGTCCTGTACAAGCAAAGCACATACATCACATGAGTTATCCTTACTATTTACCTTGTGCCCAACATCTGAACAGAATTGGGAATGGAAAGGCTATAATGGTGGAAGTCTGCCCATAGAGCACAAGTGGTCCTGCACGCAACAAAAATTGCGGATAGGCACAAACATAGCGATTTACCAGAGCATTCTATACACACGCACAAGATGCACTTAGCTGCACTGCTTCACCCAGGCGTGCGCTGCAAGGAACCACGGGCTTGTTCCGCAACAAAGCAGACAAACTTGGCTGGCCTCAGCC
>SL_4KL_010_BRINEDRAFT_10000662_pt1 | contig 18026 bp, 19 predicted proteins | sample SodLak_010_BRINE_2_FD_10664 | JGI IMG/M metagenome (IMG submission 10664)
GCTCGAACTCCTCGTCGGATAGTTCACCGGCAGCATACCGGTCTTTGAGCGTTTCCAGCGCGTCGGGCTGGGCAGGCTCGCCGTCATCCTGCAACCGCCGCCATCGAACGCCCAACCACCCACCATAAACAGCGAGAATGAATGCTGTCACCGATATCGCTACCGACCCCGATACGATGCCAGCAACGGCTAACAGCACCACCACCAGAATGATATCTGCCCCAAAGACGAGAAAGAGCCCGAGGAACTCGCCGGTCACAAGCGGTTCGTCTTCCTGTGTCACAGCGCTCACTTGGAATGCCATCGTGGTGAGCGTTTCCCTCAGTCTCTCCCCGTCATAATTGGACAAACGTCCACCTAAATCTGAATATATGTGGATAGTATATTAATATTCTTAGGGGACAGCGTATCTTTCTCACGCCGTTGCTGTGTTGTATGAGACCACAGACCAATACCAACTTGACAGAACTGTACGAATGTTTCAGCTGCGGGGCCAGAGCCGAGCAGCTTCAGACGGATACGTGTCCGGACTGTGGCGGACGGATACGAAATATCGCCGCCGAGCGCGACTTATAGTAGTGGGAACTGTCAGCTTTCAGCTTCCTGCCCTCGCTTGAACAGGTAGCCGAGACCGAGAGCAGTGAGTGCACCACCGACACCGAACCCGGGGCCGAAGCCATCACTGTTGTCAGATTCGGTGGTGTTATTCGCCTCGTTTTCCCCATCGCTTTCTTCCGCTCCATCCGTCTCGTTTCCGCTGTCTGAGTCGTTCAGGTGGTTTCTGTCTTCATTCCCCGGTTCATCATCGTTTGTCCCACCTGCCGCCGTTTCATCACCCTCGTCGACCTCTTCGTCATACCACAGGAAACGGACGTATATCGGAATCTCCGACTCGAACGACCGGTCATCGAGAGTGTAGGTCACATCCACTGCGCGTGGTGTTACATCTGCAACCTCATCGAGCGTGTATGCGTCTTCGTCGGTTGGGGTAACAGTGACGACTGCAGCGGTACCCTCATCGGATACCCGTGACGAGATTGCCGAGCCGACGTGTTCTATCTCGGTAAGTTCCCCTTCAACGTAGTCTGCTGCGGCACGACTTGCAGCACTTCGCGTACGCATCTGTCCCCAGCTTTCCCAGTCGGTCGTTGTGTATACTGGCTCTCGTTCCGGCGGCTCATCATCATCTTCGCTTGGTTCCTCGCTTGCCCGCCAGGCTTTCACGTACTGGACTTCGCCGTCGCCGAGATACTCGACATGTTCGTCGTCTTCCTCGGTCGATTTCTCGACAGTAGCGTCGCTTTCGCCACGGACGGCCTCCGATTCGGTCTCTGTCGGCATTTCCTCATCATCCGGCTCCGGCGTCTCGTTTTCGTCTGTCCCGGTAACACCGATACTCATGCCTACAGTCGCCAGCGAAACAGTTGTTGCCGTCAGGAACGACCGTCGGTTCATACATGATGCTACCTCGACAGCAACTAAGTGTCTTCTCGAAACTCAAATCGCTCTTTTACTCTCTCACTTGGGCGGAGAGTCGGTCGTAGACTGGCCACGAGGAGTCACCTTCCGGGCGCGATTGAGTCTCTCCATCGAGGACGACTCCTTCTCCTTTGGAAACGCGACCGGCAACGCCAACCGGAGTTCCGCGAGATTCGAGGGCATCGACGACAGCAGCCACGGAATCCGGCGCGACAGTCAGCACGAGCGTGCCGCCAGTCCCGGCCCGCCACGGGTTCATTTCCAGTGCAGTGCAGGTTTCTTCGACACCCGGCAGACGTGGAATCGAGTCGGTTTCGAGCTCGAGTGTCACACCCGACGCGTCAGCTACCTCGAACAGCGCGCCGAGCAATCCGCCCTCGGTTGCGTCATGCATCGCTGTCACGTCACCGGCAGCGGCCGCGGTCAGTGCATCACGGACGATTCCCGTATCGTCCAGCCGTTTCTGTGCCGTCTCCAGGGTCGATTCAGCAAGCGGTATCTGTTCGGGAAAGAGCGTGGTGAGCAGCCCCGTCGTTTCGACTGCAGGCCCCTTTGTGACGAGCAGGACATCGCCGGGTCGGGCATCCTGTGGGGTAACAATCGATTCGCTGTCCCCGACCGCAAACGCAGTCGCCCCACCAACCCACGGAAACTGACAGCCAGCATACCGGGCGGTATGGCCGGTGACGACCGCAACGCCGAGGTCGGCACATTCCTCGTGAATCGCTTGCCAGACCTGCTCGAACTGCTCGTCAGTAATCTCTGGCGGCAAAGAAAAGGAGATGGCGAGATGCGTGGGTGCCAGTCCAGAAACAGCCACATCCGCGAGGACAAACTGGACGGCAAACCGACCGGCGCGCTCCCAGCCCAGTTTCGGCAAAATCGAGAGTGGGTCGGTCGCGACGACAAGTGCCTGTTCGTGCAGGTCGATGACGCCGAAATCGACGCCATGTGTCGGGCCGACAGCAACATCAGTGCGAGTCGCTCCGAGGCGCGAGGCGATATAGTCGGCAAAGAAATCACGGTCGATTTTCCCAGTATCAGCCATGCAGAACAACTCAGCGTATTCGTTAGACCATCGTGAACCAGTCGGCGTACTCATCCGGTCGCCCCTCGACGATATCGAAGAACTTCGTCTGAATGTCGTCAGTGACTGGTCCTTTCGTTCCCGAACCGATGGTCGTATCGTCAACGGAGCGGATTGGCGTCACTTCTGCGGCAGTTCCGGTGAAAAACAGTTCGTCCGCAGTGTAGAGTTCGCCGCGGGAGATGGTGGCCTGGTCGTGGACCGTATAGCCGAGGTCGCGCGCGACTTCAATCACGGAGCGGCGGGTGATGCCGTCGAGAATTGATTCGGCCAGTCCGGTCGTAAATATCTCCCCATCCCGCACCAGAAAGAGGTTCTCACCGGGGCCTTCCGCGACGTTTCCTTCGCCGTTGAGCACGATGGCTTCGACGTAGCCGTTACCCGTCGCTTCGAGGGAGGCGAGGACGCTGTTGACGTACGCGCCGGTCGTTTTTGCGTTCGTCGGAATCTGGTCCGAACCATACTTTCGCCAGGAGGAGACGGCCACATCGACGCCATCTTCGAGCGCTTCTTCGCCGAGATATGCACCCCACGGCCACGCGGCAATCGCGACGTTGACTGGACAGTCCGATGGGTTCAGGCCAAGCATCTCGTAGCCGTAGAACGCAATCGGTCGGATATAACAGGAACCGAGGTCCTGGCGGCGGATGAGTTCGAGCGTCGCGTCCGTAATCTCGTCCGGCTCGAACGGAATCTCCATCTCGTAGGGTTTTCCGGATTCGTAAAACCGGTCGAGGTGTTCCTCCCAGCGGAAAATAGCCGGGCCATCGGCGGTGTCATAACACCGAACGCCCTCGAAGATACCCGTTCCGTAGTGGAGTCCGTGGGTGAGCACGTGCGTCTGTGCCTCGTCCCAGTCGACGAACTCGCCGTCCATCCAGATACTGTCGACATCCATCTCGTCAAATCCCATATCCCGACACACTGGCCGCATCACTATAAAATCCGCGAGGTTGGCGAGTGCTATGTTCTCACATGATTCCGTGGTATTTGCGGCCATCGACGACGTGTTTCGAGCCGAGCGGCACTTTTTCGTTCGGGAGGTACCCAGCATACCGGATTTTATTGCCGGAAGTATTCGGCCTCAGCCGACGTGTTTTTTCAATCAACCATTCAACGAGGGGGTTCTCGTCGAAAAAAGCGCTATCCACCTGTTTCTGTCTCATCGTTACCGGCAACATCTATCCCCATATCGAATCGACGGTAACGTTGGCCATTGTGCCGAACTTAATGGTCACTCATGGTATAGCGTGTAGTAATGACTGAAAAGCAGACCTGCAAACAACTTCCTGCGGATGAAAAAGATCTCGATGAGGAGCAGACTGGCGGAAACACCACGGACGACCGAGATGATGAACACCTGTCGGATGTCACGGACGGCATCGGCTGTGTCGAAGTCTGGGAACACCTGTCCGAACAGCGCTCAGAGGACGACTAACGCAAACAGATGGCTGGAACTGTCTATCTTGTCGGTGCCGGTCCCGGTGACCCGGAGTTGCTGACGGTCAAGGCTCGGCGGCTGCTTGACGAGGCGGATGTCGTTCTTTACGACGCACTCACCGACGACCGCCTCCACGAGACGCTTCCGTCGTCGACGACGACAATCGACGTCGGGAAGAAACCGGATGGTCGACGGACCACGCAAGCTGAAATTAACGACTTATTGGTTTCACATGCACGCGACGGTGAAACTGTGGTCCGACTCAAGGGTGGCGACCCGTTTGTTTTCGGACGTGGGGGCGAAGAGGCCGAACACCTCGCAGACGCAGGTGTTCCCTTCGAGATCGTTCCCGGCGTGACCAGTGCAATTGCCGGCCCCGGTATCGCCGGCATCCCTGTCACGCACCGGACTCACTCCTCGTCTGTCACGGTTCTCACCGGCCATGAGGACCCCACGAAAGACGAGAGCGCACTCCGCTGGCAGGCGCTTGCCGAGATGGTACGTGCCGGCGGGACGCTCGTCATTCTGATGGGCGTCGGAAAGCTGCCTGAGAACGTCTCCGTGCTCAAACAGCATGGCCTTCCGAATGACACGCCTGTTGCGATGGTCGAGCGGGCGACGTGGGACGACGAGCAGGTCGTCACTGGTACGCTCGAAACTATCGTCGATATCCGTGATGAGGCAGGTATCGAACCGCCAGCAGTAACGGTTATCGGCGACGTTGTCACCGTTCGTGAGAAACTGCAGCGTGTCGTCGAACAGCAAGTGCCGTCGCAGCGTTCTGAGCAACCTGTTCCGACTGCTGCACCAGCGCTGGCTGCTGATTCGAAGCCCACCGTAACCGCCGACGCTGCTGAACTGACGGCAACGGACCAGCCCTTTCGTGAGCAAACTGTCCCGTCGTTGCTTGAACGAACCACCCCTAACTATGACCTGGAGGAGTGACCGATGAGTACCGACACACCCGAAGACTGGACAATAAAGCGTCTGATGACGGAGGTCGTGGGCTCTGGGCCCCGCTCCGCCGAGGACATGACTCGGGAGCAGGCAGCGGCAGCGATGCACCAGATTCTCGATGGCGAACCAAAGGAGACCACACTTGGTGCCTTCTGGTTGGCAAACCGCTGGAAACGGAACACGCCCGAAGAGCTTGCAGGCTTTGTCGACGTGTTGCGCAACCGTTCCATCTCGACCGCCAGCCCTGACTGCAACCCAGTTGATTGTGGTGCGAACTACGACGGCAAAGCGCGGACGGCACTGCTGGGTGTCGGTGCTGGCCTCGTCGCTGCTGCGGCTGGCACGCCCGTCATCGCTCACAGCGGCGACCGGATTCCGACACAGGAGGCATGTGCCTACAAACACGTTCTCGATGAACTTGGGGTCGAGACGGAACTCACACCAGCCGATAGCGCTGCAATGGCCGACGCGACCGGCTTCGGGTTCTACTACCAGCCAGCGGTTGCCCCGGAACTCGATGCGCTGGTTGACCGCCGGCGTGAGATGGGCGTCCGAACGTTCCTGAATACTATCGAGACGCTGGCCAATCCCGCCGAGGCTGCCGTCCACCTCGGGAGCTTCTATCATCTCCCGTACGCGAAGAAACTCACTGAGACGGTCGAACTGAGCGAGACGCTCGAGTTTGACCGCGTCATCATGTTCCAGGGTATCGAGGGCTACGACGATATCCGTCCCGGCTACACCAAGGTCGGCGAGTGGCAAAATGGGGAGTTTACCGATTACGAAATCGAGACGGCTGCCTATGGGATGGATTTCGAACTTGCGGATTTGCAGGTCGAGGACGTTCCTACGGACTCAGCAACGATTACCGAGGAGGTACTCGCGGGTGAGCGGACTGATGAGTTTGCCGATGCGATTGCACTCAACGCTGCGTTCCGTATCTACGCCCGTGGTGACGTCTCCGACCTTGTTGCTGGTCTCGAACGCGCTCGCGATATCCTCGCCGACGGCAGTGGGGTGGACGTTCTCTCGGAACTCCGCACCTTTGAGCCTGCAGGGAGAGCATGACGGACGAATCCAACTACCCGGACCCGCAGGAAATCGGCTCCGATGACGGGCCACCAATTGAAGACAAACCGTACAAGATTCTCTTCGAGGCCAACGCCTGCATCGGTGCGGGTCGCTGTGCGGAGGTTGGCGATACGTGGGAACTGGATTTGGAGACTGGCATTGCCCGACCGAACACCTACTTTCTCGCGGAGGATGAACTTGACGTGAATATCGAGGCCGCAAATCGGTGTCCGGCAAAGAAAGGCCGTGGCGTTATCCACATTATCGACCGACGAACCGACGAGGAGGTCGCTCCCGACCCACACGGCGACGGGACGATTAGCGTCGACTGGTAGGGCCTCAAATCGCTTCTTGCAGTTCACTCGTCAAACAACATCCCCTTCTCACGCAGTTTTGCTCGGAGATAGCGGGCCCGATAGCGGTTTGCGCCATCGCCGACATCGGCTTCGCGAATCTCGTCCGCGTTCCCCTCTGCAACTGCATCCAGCAGTTCTTCGAACTGGTCGCGTTCGCTCTGGGTGAGTTCGAGGGTCATTGGTTCAGTTTCTTCGGCCTCGATGAGCGACCATTTCCGGGCAGCAGCGATCAACAACGAACACGGCTCTCGGCAGGGAAACTCGCCCTCGCCTGCTGGCACGTCGATAGCAGTTTTCTCGTCGTACTCCCATTCCCGTCGTTTGAGACACTGTGAATCGACACAGCAGGCCTCGACAGCCCAGTCGACAGCCTCCTCGGGTAGTTCAGCAGTAACGTCATAAATCCCGGTCTGTCGGGCTGTAGTTTCGCTCCAGTGTGTGACGTCCAGCTCGCCGATGGACTCGGCGTACCAGTTCGTAACTGTTGCAGGATAGAAAAAGGAGACGACCTCCAGCAGTTCTGGAGCGGAACAGCCCGGAAAGTGCCACCCGGTCTGCAGCGTCGGTGCCGTTTTCAGCGGCCGGTATCGCCCGTCGTCATCTTCTTTGGCCAGTCGCTGCGCGGCGAGTGGGTCATCGTAGCCCGCGAGTTCGTCATCCGGCATCGTTGCATCCGCCTGATGTCGCAGGGAATACCGGCGGGTCCCATCCTCTTCGATGGTTGTGGTTATCAGTAGGTCTCCCCAGTGGCGCTCCAGTCCCTCTACGAGTAACTCGTACCGGTCATTTGGTGGCGGTATTTGTTCTCCCCGAGCGTTTTCGAGCCAGCGAAGGAAAGCATAGTTTGCGTCGCTCACATCAAGGTCTGTCCAGTAATGCCAGTTCGTGACGGCGCCAGGAATCGAGGCAAGTCTTTCACGGAGTGTGGATTCGGTAAGTGTCTCCGAATTCTTCACCCCCGGAACAGTTAATCTATAGCCGTCATCGACGTGCAATAATTCGAAACCTTCGAAGGAAATACCTTCGTGGGCAGCAGCAACGGCTGCCTCGATTTGTCCGTCGGTAACGGTCCAGTGGGCAGCTTCGACCATCAGACACCCGGTGTCGGTTTCGTCGCCCGTTTGGTTCGGCTCTGGCCAATCCTCGCACCCGCTTCCGCTGCGCGCTGGAGAATCACATCGGCAAGGAGTGGTTCTGTCCCGACCGCCCCGGAATACCAGATTCGGTGGCCGTCGATGGTGGTAGGAATGTCGTAACCATCCCGGTAATCGTCGGTGAGTCCCATATCCTCCGGAATATCCTCGCGGGTGTGGTAGCCATCAGCGACAAAGAGCGGAACGACGACGATATCCTCCGTTTCGAAATGGTCGGTGACGTCGTCGATATAGGGGGGTTCGTCCATAAACAGCGCTCGAACTTCATCGAACCGGTCACGCGCTCGGATTGCCGCTGCGTGTGCTTTCGTCGATGCGTCGCTGTCCTCGTGGCGCTCTGTCCCGTGGCCGACGACGGCAAGCCCGGTTCCATTCCCAACCGACGGGTTTGCCGTCACAGTTTCCGCACGCTGGATAATCACATCGGTCATCGAGTCGTGCGTGCCGACTGGCTCCCCATAGTGAACGTGCCCGTTAGTTTCGGGTTCCCAGCCGTCTGCGATGCGTAACTCGCGTGGGATGACGCGGTTGGTAAAGTAGCCGTTGCTCATGAACGCCGGGACGACGTAGATTTCGTCGCTGTCGAGCGTTCGTAGCACTTCTCGAAACGCGGGCTCTTCTTTCCAGAAGGCCTCCCGGACTTCATCGAAGACATCCTGCTTGCGTATCCGGTTTGCGTGCTCGAAAATGGGTGTGCTCGATTCGGGATTGAGATGGGAGCCGTGTCCGGCAACGACCAGCGCCTGTGACGGTTCGGACATCTGTTGGCTGAGGATAGTGAGTTCCCACGAATGAACGCTTCGCTACCGGAGACGCCCGGTTGGTTTCTGTGACGGAACTGCACGAGCGTTTTTATCACATACCGAGCCACTACCGGTTATGCCGACCTGTCTTCACTGTGGGAAGCCGCTTGGCGGCGATAGTGTTCTGTGTTACTCCTGTCGCTCGGTCGAATCGGTTGTCGATGTCGACGCATCCGTTCGAGAACGTGTCGAGCGGTATCTCATCGTTGCATCCCTTCGGTGTGCCGACTGTGGCGATATCCACGGCACCGTCACCGTTGATGGCACCAAGTATACCGCGACCGACTTTGGTATCGATTCTGTCGGTGACTGGGAACAGGAACTCGACAAGGAGGCTGATTGGATGCGGGAACACCGAGATGACGTGACCGCTGCGTTGGCATTGCTTGCCGATGAATGGCCGCGGTCGGTCGCCGCCGTTCGGGAAACTGTCCTGTGAGCTTTCCAGCCAGTGCTTATCAGGGTCCGAGCGCTGCGATATCGGCGCCAACTGTCGCCAGCGCATCGGCAGGATTCGGGTCGCTATCGGCCAGATGCGTATACTGGTGGTCGGGAATGGCCGATAGCGCTGTTTCGACCGCCGTACTATACGTCTCGACGCCTGGTTCTGTTGGCTCTTTGCCACCCCAGACATCCCGGATGACGGTCATTGAATCGATGCGAACCTCTAGGCTGTGTGGCTCATACCGAGCGAGCAGTTCGGAGAGTCCTAACTGGAGGGCGACATATTCTGCAGTGTTATTTCCGGTTCGGGAGCCGACAGGGCGACCCAGTCGGGCGAGGTGCTCACTCTCTTCGCTCACGTGCTCTCCCGCACCATCCATGATGACAGCACCTGCGCCCGCGGGGCCGGGATTGCCCCGTGAACTGCCGTCAACGTAGAGAATGAACTCGCTGCTCGACGGTTCGGCGACGGGTGGTCTGGTGAGGTCAGATGCAAGCAGTTCTTCGAGGGCAGAACGCAGTTCGGCCGAGGTGGTTGTCGGGTCGAAGAGACCGCCATATCCCGGCACTGTCTCGTTAATCGCGTCGGTTGCAGCCATCATCTCGTAGCCGACTCCCGCCAGCACCTCATCAACGAGTGCGGCAAGCGGCGCGAGATATTCCCGTGGGAGGGGGTCGTTGGTCATTCGAAATCCGGCAGGTCATCCGGCGCTTCGTACTCGGATTCCCAGTCGATATACTCGTCTTTGAGGACGTCACAGACAACCTGACCGAGTTCGGTCAGCGCTGCATTAATTCCTGAAACGCTGCCCCATGACTGGAGCTCTGGATGATATTCCCGCTCTTTCCAGTCTTCGGGAATACCGGGTGCGTGATAGCCCACGCGTTCCGCAAACGAGTCCCAGAAGAAATCGAACTGCTGAATCATGTTGAGGTCGGTGATAATCCCGAAATCCGACTCGCTGAGTGACGTCGTCGCTGCCCACTCGGTGAACGCTTCCTCCCATGCCCCATCCTGCAAGAACTGTTCGATTTCCTCGCGTTTGTAATCCGTTGTCCCGACGACCTCTGCATCCTCGTACTCGTTGGGGTCTTTCGATTCGAGTGCGGGTGGCTCCGGTATATCGACATCGAGGCTCATACCACGTTCTCGGTCGGAACCTGAATAAATCTGACCACCGCCCGGCGTCTGGAAACAATCGACTGTTTTCAGTTTCATCTGTAAGCGGGAATCAGGAGAGGGTGAACATTGTTCAATTTGTGGCAAGAATTATACGCTTTGGCCCCGGTGATTGAAGGGATGAGCGAACTGGTACTGTTCGATATCACGGATGGGGTTGCGACGCTGACACTAAACCGACCGGACAACCGGAATGCACTGACGGCGGAGATGTCCGGGGCAATCGTCGATGCCATCGACGAGGCCGAGGCGGCCGACGGCGTCCGGTGTCTGGTTATTACGGGAACGGATGGGACGTTCTGTGCGGGTGGCGATATCAATTCGATGGCGGAGTTGATGAGTGGTGCAGCAGAGTTGCACGAGGCGGTTGAGGGAATCCAGCGAGAAACGAATCGGGCAATCCGCCGGCTCGCTGAGTTCGACCGCCCAACTGTTGCGAAAGTCGACGGTGACGCGTACGGTGCTGGTGGGAACCTTGCGATTGCACCGGATATCACGCTGGCATCTCCCGATGCGCGCATTAGCTTCGGCTTCCGACAGGTTGGTCTCGCAATCGATACCGGGACGTCCTATCTCCTGCCACGGGAGGTCGGTGTGAGCAAAGCTAAGGAACTCGTCTACACTGGGGAACTCCTCGACGCAGCGGCGGCGGAGGAACTTGGCCTGTTCAATCACGTCTTCGAGGACTTTGCGGCCGAAGCTGACGAGTTCATCGAACAGATTGCAACTGGGCCGACCGTTGCCCTCCGAACCTCGAAACACCTCATCGANCAGGGCTGGAACGCCTCACTCAAGGAGGCACAGGACAACGAAGCGTTCGCACAGGGGCCTGTTTTCAACACGGAAGACCACAAAGAGGGGGCAACGGCGTTCATGGAAGGGAGAAAGCCGGAATTTGAAGGGAAGTAACTACTTTTTCCGGACAATCACTCGGCCCGTGCAAACAGTTCCGTCGCGTGCTCGCTGGCCTCGGCCATCACGTCATCGGCTGACAGCGTCTGGAGTTCGCGGTCTTCCATCAGCACCTGTCCGTCACAGACGGTGTGGCGGACGTCGCTGCCGCGAGCGGCATAGACGAGGTGGCTGACGAGGTCGTGTTGTGGCATCAGGTGAAGGGAATCCAGGTCAAGTACAGCGAGGTCGGCGTTTGCGCCTTCCTCGAGACGGCCGCTATCGAATCCGAGCGTCTCTGCACCTGCTTTCGTCGCCATATCAATCACTGCATCCGCCGGAACGGCGCTCGCATCATCTTCTGCAAGTTTGCCAATCATCGCGGCATCGCGCATCTCGTCGAACATATCGAGGTCGTTGTTCGAGCCAGCACCATCGGTTCCCAGCGCAACCGTAACGCCGGCATCGTGGAGTTTCTGAATCGGTGCCATCCCACTGGCGAGTTTCATATTCGAGGCGGGACAGTGGACGACTGAGGTTCCACGCTCGGCCAGCAACTCACGTTCGGTCTCGTCGACGTGGACGCCGTGAGCGAGGAAGGTTTCCTCGGTAAGTATTCCGAGGTCATCAGCGTATTCGAGCGGTCGTTTTCCGTACTCATCGACGAGTGGTTCGACTTCCTGTGTGGTTTCGTTCGCGTGGATGTGGACGGGAATCCCAGCGTCGTGGGCTTTCGGAATATACTCCTCGTAGAACTGCTTATCAACGGTTGTCAGGCTGTGGGGGGTAAAGAGTGTCTTGACCCGGCCATCAGCGGTGTTGTTGTACTCTCTGGCAAACTCCAGTCCAGCCTCGAAATCCTCGTGAGCGGCCTCGTCGTCTTTCCCGACGGTGATACAGCCGTGTCCGAGTCGGGCACGAATCCCGGCCTCCTCGACGACAGCGGCGACTTCGGGCATGAAAAAATACATATCGGCGATTGCGGTCGTCCCCGAGCGAATCATCTCCGCAATACCGAGTCGTGCGCCTGCCCTGACATCTTCTCCTGTGAGTTCAGCTTCGACCGGCCAGATATCCTCTTGCAGCCACGCGTCGAGCGGCTTGTCATCCGCCGCCCCGCGAAAGAGCGTCATTGCGACGTGCGTGTGTGCGTTCACGAGTCCCGGGATAACGAGCCCACCAGTCGCGTCGAGTTGCTCGTCGGCGGGTTCGTCGAACTCGCCGAGGGCTTCGATGGTGCCGTCGTCGGTATCGATGAGCACATCCGTGCGTTCGATAGAGTGGTCCGGACGCAGGACCTGGCCGTCGGTGACTGCAAGCGTGTTCATGTTTTTGTAGCCAGTTCGATAGCTGATAAACAATCCGATATTCCGGTCAAACAGACAGAAAGGAAATTATTTTTGTTGTACTCGTTACGTGTTATACTATGGTACAAAACGACATACGGGTTTCATTTGTTTGCTGGGTGGTTGCTGGCATCCCAGTGCTTTCTTCTGTCGTCCAGGCGGTTCTTGGTCTCACAGGTACTGATGCTGAAGGGATTCCCGTACTGGCGACGCTCAAGCAACTTGTTGATACGATAACAGTATTCGATGTGGCCGGTGAGGTGTTTCGCCAGAGTCCAACAGCAGTGTTCGTTTTGTTTTTGCTCGTCGCTGGTGGGTGGGTTACTGCGGGTATCACGATGTTCCTGCTCAATGACCGTCAGTATACGTATGCTGCCTCCGGCATTGTCACGTTCTTTGTTGCGTTGTTTTTGCTCGTCTATGCGCCACTGTTTCAGGCAGGCGTTCCTCTGTTCCAACTCGGTATCTTTGCGGTTATTCCCGTTCTTGCCATCGCTGCACTCTGGGCTGGGGTTCGGCTGTTCCCCTGGACTACCTCCCTCCGGTCCGAAACGGCTGAGCTGACTGCGGGTGTTCACACGCAGGTTGACGAATCGCTCCGCGTATTCGAGACAAGACTTGCTAACGAGATTGATGAGACGACGCTTGAGTGGCTCAGTACTGTCTCTTCGGATGCGGTTGCGACCTTCGAAACGAATACGGAAGATTTCAGAGCCTACTGTGAAACGCTCCAAAGGCGAGCGGACGAGATTGAGACAGACAACACAACTGCTGAGGAACGGCTTGACCGAGCCCAAGCGCTTCAGCAGGAAGTGCAAGCGCTTGACCCCGACTCGGAGGCACGAACGCATCTCTCAACGCTGCGAACAACCCTCGCTCAGGAGCTTCGACACACGTACAATCAGCTGGAGGTGCAGTCAGAGTACGGTGAGGTATACGCTATCCGCAATATGAAAGAGTATGGGGAACTGGACCTTCGTGAACTCGGCGGTGCACCCATCCAGATTGGTGGTAGCCGGCACGAACTCGGTGAACGGCTGGCCGATGCCACGCTCAACGGACTCTCGTTTCGCGACCTCGCGAGTGCAGTTGATAAAGCAAACAGTCACATCACGGCGCTGGAAGATGAAATCGAATCACAGGAACAGGCGTTTATAACCGCTTGTGAGACGACTGAACAGCGGCTTGCTGAGGCAAAGGATACACTCAGTCGGCTATCCAGTCCCATTGAACCACGGCTCCGAGAGATGTTGTTCGAAAAACGGTTTGAAGATGGCGAGCCGCCGTTTCCGACGGAACCGGATATTCTGGCTGCCATTCGCGATGGTAAACAACTCTTACACGACTGTCGGTTTGACCGTGCACAACGAACTATCGCAGAGGCGAGTACGGATGCAGAACAGATTCGGCGTATTGCAATTTTCTTTACGGATGGTGTACATCCGACGATCGAACACGGCTCCGGGACAGTTTCGATTCCATCCGATGTCGGCCCTGAAATCGTTGAGGCACTCAAAACTGAAGTTATCAACCATTACGATGTCACCTTTACCGTTACCGATGAGACTGTTGTGATTGCTACGGAAGGGACTGAAAAAGCGGATGGTGATTTGACACCGGATGTTGCAGATGAACCCCTTGAACGTCCGACTAATGACAGTTCCGATACCGAGGGTCCAGTCTCGACTGATGATGTCCAGTATCTCCTTTATGAGTTACGAGAGCGCGCCGCCGATAGTCACAGCTCAGTTATTACTATTCAGCTAGCTGAATATCCCGACCGATTCGGTAACGAGGGATTACTTACCGAACTTCGCTCGTTTTGTGAGCGTCAAAGTGAGGTCGAGAGGATCGATATCCCTGACCAGGACCCCGGATTTATTAAGCTCGCTGTTGCAGACGGAACGAATCCGGAGCGGGCCATTGCAACCCTCTATGACAGATACTCCGAACAGTTTGGTTAGGGGAGAAGTACTATCACTCACTGGGGTATAACAGCATACTAATGAGCGAACTGTGCAAGATTTGTGCTAACGAACTGGGTGACCAATCACTTGAACAGCACATCATCGACCACCATGCGAACCATTCAGATTCCGTCCAACTAGCGTATCCTGGGTTATACGAACAGTTATTCAACGGGGACCAACTTGCAACGGGTTCGTCTGCTGGGGCCGAAGGCAGCACCGCCGAGCGGTCAAGCGGTGATACAACCGACCGCTCAGTCGAATCGCGTTCGAGCCAAACAATCGACCGTGGGACTGCAAAGAAATGGTTGTTTATCGGCGTTGGTGGTGCTGGCAATCATATTTTAGATTCGATTTTGATGCGACGGGATACCCTTACCGAGAGCAACGACCCGCTTGCACAGGTCTGGAAAAGCGGGATTGCGGATTATCTCAATCTCAACACGAATCGAAGCGAAGTGTTCGAGACGTACTACGCTCGTGTGGACAAGGAGTACACGCCCGAGAGTCTAGTGAGTAACTGTATGATTGGACACCAGGAACACGCATACAGCGGGGCAGGTCGTGACTGGAGTCGCGCCGAAAAGTGGGCCAAATCGGATTTTGCGGACGAAAGCAACGCGTTTGTCGAACGGTGGGATATCGACCCGCGGCGAATTGGCGGTGCACAGGCAATTATGCTCCTGCACAGCGTCACAAAAGGCACAGGCTGTGGTGCGACACCGGTCCTTGCCGAAAAACTCCGAGACCTGCTTACAGACGGTGGTCCGGGTCAAACGCTCGGTGGCGACAAGCCTATCCTCAGTTCTGTCGTCTTGCCGAGTGAAAACGAGTTCGGCGAGAGCGAGATGGTCCGTGGTGTCATCGGTATGGCACGGCTAGCCCGGTCAGTTGATGGTATTATCCCGTTCGATAACGCAGCCCTTGATCGCATTCGGTCGGACCTGGCTATCGATATCAACCAACAGTGGCTGCAAACGTACAACCCACCACAGTACGAGCAAATAAACCGACTGCTCGTCTCATTTTTTGAAGGCTTTACTATGTCCTCCACCCCAATTAGTTACGACGCGACATCGACTCAGCGCATCCACGGTGATATGTTCGATGTCCCCGATAGTATCCGGCCAGCAAAACAAAAGTACCCTTTCGATACGGACCTGGATTTCGAGCCAGCAGTCGTCATGGTTCCGGTACTCGGGCGCCACGCCGAACCCCGGGAACGAAGCGACCTTGATACGCTCTTACGTTCGACATTGCTACAGGGTCGGTTTATCGATTTTGACCCGAGCACATCCTGGGGTGGCACGTTCATGGTATATGGCCCCGAAGGGAAAATGGAGCAGATAGAGCCCTTACTTAACAGCAACGAGATGCGAACGATGCTCGGCGGCGAGGATTTCCTCGACAGGGAGAACGTCGGTCCTGGTGAATCAATTGATATCTATGTTGACCAGCTTGTCGTTCCGCATGTTGATTCTGTCTATCTCTGGGGGCTTATCTGGAACCCACGGCTGCCGTCTGTCGAACGGATGCACAACCACGCAGAGGACCTCGTCAACAATAGCGAAAGTCGACAGGCAAAAGCCCTCGAAGAGAACTGGCACCTTATCGAACCGTTGTTTGGCCACCTCGGACGGGAAAATATGGGGTGATTGGCTGTTGTCGGCAACACGTTTTAGTTCCGTAGCTCTCTCAGCAAGACAAAATATGAATGTGTTTCGTACAGGCCCTCAATTCGGTTCAGTAGTTGTTCAACAGCAACGAGCAGCCCCTCGGCCTGCTGTCGTTCCCCCTGCTCGTGGCTTGTTTCCGCTGAGTCGAGCAGGTCGGATGCCAGGTCGAAAAAATAAATCGGGATTGTGTGGTCACAATCTGGATACTCGACAGGGTAGGACTGGCGCATATCCGACCGCTGTTCCTCAAGCATCTCCAGACGCTCAGTGAGGTCCGCTGAATCAGTTGCTGTCTCTTTTTCGCGCTCGTCGATTGTTAACGCCGGGATGAGCGACCGGTCGTAATATCTGAGCTCCTGTTTGCTTGCGTACAACGAGAGGAGGTCGTCCTCGTTGGTCTGGCCTGCTGTCTGCTTGATTCGCCGAACCCTATCGTGTAACTCTCTCGAAACGGGGCTCTGGATACCTGATAGCGTTTCGAGTAATCGGTCAGCCATTCGCTCGACTGCTGCTGGTTCGACCCCGTCGAGTCGTGCACCGACTGTTTCGGTCCGGTTGATTGCCCGTACTGCTCGCTTCAACTGCGTGGTAATTTCTTCCTCCGAAGCTCCCCCGTTGGACTGGAATACCTCCAGAAAGGCTTTCGCTGGCTCACTCTCGCCATCGCTTGTTCGGCGTATCTCCGAGGCAATCTGTGATAGCTGGTCACCGGAATCGGCGAACCGAACCGTTCCGACTTCAAGTGCCTGACAGACCTGCTCGCCCAGCTCCGTGCCTTCTGCAGTGTCGAAATCCGTTTCAGTCTGCTCTTCGGCGATTGTCGCAATCTCGACGAGATAATTCGCAAGTTCGTCACGTTCTCGCTGACTGGTTGTCAGTTGCTCACCTGTCGTCTGGAGCGTGTGTCCAAGTTCTCCCAGATGCTGTGCGGATTCTCCCTGAACGTTGCGACAGTTCGTTTCCAGTTGCTCTCCAGCTGCGGCTGGGTCGGCTTCCGATGGTAGGTCCGCAAGTGCCTCACCGAGCATTTCGTATGTTTCAACGGTGGTCACTGTTTCACTGAGTGTATCGGTCAGTTCCTCCACTGATGTCTCGGGGAGTGTCGCAAACGTATCAAGCATCCGAACGGCTGGGTCAGTTGTGGGTGACCGTTCGTGTCGGACTGCTTCGACTGCCTGTGATACTTTTTCAGCTTCCTTTTGTTTTTGTCCGCTTGGACTTGTCCCAGCCGACGAACCTTCCAGAGTCACGTCCCCGTGTTCGACTGCATCAGCAAGTGCTGTCGCGCGGTCAACCGGGTTTTCGTGCCGCGTCAGTTTGGTTGCTGTTTCAGCATCGACCGCATCGATAATGGTATCGACTGCTTCGATGAGTTCGTCTGCAGCAAGAGTTACATCACGGGGATGTGGGTTCGTATCGAGCTTGTTGGCCGGCGCGGCAAGTACTTCCTCTGGCGGTGCAACACCCCGCCGCTGCGTGTTTCGGGCATCTGACTCACGGTCCTCGAAATCGGCCATGTTGTTTTTTGCTGTCGTGACTCACCGATATAAAGCCACCGAGTGCTGTAACGGTCGATTAATACGCATGCTCTGCCCCGCATGAGGGACAAAAACTGACGGTAGTTCCTATCTGCTTTCCACAATTTGAGCAGGTTGCGTCAGCGGGTGGTTTCTGTTCTTTTTTTGCGGGCTGATTCCCCTTGACTGACTGCTCATGCATTTTGTTGTCGGTCCGTCTAGCGTGTGACTCTGGCCGAGTCGTCTCCTGATAGTCGGCTGATTCGGATGGAGGTGTCTGAGCTTCGTGAGATGGTTCCGGGTGTCGTTGTGGACTTTCACGGGATGATTCGGGTTGAGGTGACTGGGTTTCGTGCGGTTGTGGCTCAGGTTGGGGGGCCTGACGTACCGATTGTGAGTACTGTTGGGGTTGTGGCTCGCTTGGATCGTTTGGTTGTGGCTCTGTGTACTCTCCCGCAGGTTCTGGTTTTTTTTGGGTACGTTCCGCTCTCGTTGTATTTGTGTCCCGATGCTCGTCGTACGTTTCCTTTACGCCGTCCGCTGAGTTTGCTGCACCAGCCGCCTTTTTTGCAGCACTATCGGCAATTTCACCCTGCTTGGAGCGTAACATCTTGGCAGCGAGGCCACCAATAAACCCGCCGATAACTGCCTTGACAG
>SL_4KL_010_BRINEDRAFT_10000663_pt1 | contig 18001 bp, 29 predicted proteins | sample SodLak_010_BRINE_2_FD_10664 | JGI IMG/M metagenome (IMG submission 10664)
TAGGTTTAGTACTGTTCCGTGTGTTACTTCTTCGTTATTGTTTCTTTTTTCTAGTTGTTCTAGGGTTTCTTCAGTTACTGTGCCGTATGTGATGTAGTCTTTTGCTTGTTTTAGCATTCCTTTAATGCTTGGATCGTTGTTGAAGACTACTGCTTGGTTTCTTTTCTCTAGATTTAGTTTTTCTAGTGTGTGACTTGTTTTTTGTTGGGTGTCTACGTCTCCTCTAATTCTTATTGCTGCTATTTTTTCTGTCATTATTGATCACTTTTTGGTCTGTTGTTTTGTAGTTTGTTTAGTTTTTTGAGGGCGTTGAATGTTGCTTTGATAACGTTTTCTGTTGTTCTTGTGTTCCCTCTGCTTTGCATGTAGATGTTCTCGATTCCTGCAAGGTTGAATAGTTTCTTGACTTCGTCGTTCGCTGCTAGTCCTGTTCCTCTTGGTGCAGGTTTTAGTTCGACTGTTACTGATCCTGATTTTCCTTCTACTTTTAGCGGGATTGATGATGTGTCTGTTCCTTGATCTTCCCAGCTTCCTTGTCCTCTTGGTACTTGGATCAGGTTTAGTTTTGCGTTTCTGTTTGCTGAGTCAATTGCTGCTCTTGTATCATCGCTTTGTCCTTCTCCTACTCCGATTATTCCATTTCGGTTTCCTAGTACTGTCATTGCTTTTGTATTGTATCTCTCTCCTGATTTGTGCATTCTACATGTTCTTTTGGAAACTGTTCTTCTTTGGCCTCCTCCTTTTCCAGGAGTTCCACCAATTAGTATTACTTCTTCTTCTAGGTCCGTTAGTTGATCTACTATTTCTGTTTCCATTATTGGCCTGTTGTGGTTTAATGCTTCTTCTATGGTTGTTATTTCTCCGCTTGCTACTTTTTTACCTAGTTTTGTTCTTGGTTTCCAGATCTCTCCTTCGCCTTCTTGTTGTGCCATTAGTTGTATTCACCTTGAATGTTTTCTTTAACCTTTTCAACTTCTTCAGGAATGTTTTTGTCTGTCATTTCTTTGATGTGTTCTCCTTTGACTCTTTCGTCGCTTGGTAGTACTTCTTCTCCTGCTGGTACTTCTATTCCTGCGTCTTTTAATCCTTTAATTGCTGCGTATACTCTTCCTTCTTCGTTTATGCTTCTTAATCCTGAGTCTAGGAGTGCTTCTTTATTATCTGTTTTGTGTCCTGCTAAGTATCCTGTTAGGTATGCTGCAGGAATGTTTCCTGTGTTATGTTCCCATCCGTGTTCTCTGAGTTCTTTACTGAGTGTTTGTGCTTTGTTTTCATCGCCGTCTTGTTTGTAGTCTGCGATTTGTACTCTTGTGTGTTGGTTGCTTAGCCTTACTACTGCTCTTGGTTTACCTGATTTGAGTAGCTTTAATCTGTTTTTATAGTCTGTTTTTTGTTGTCTTCGTCTTCTGTGAGGTACTTCATAATTTGAGTCTTCTGCCATTTTTTAGATCACTTTTATTGTTGTTCTAGTTTGTTTTCTACGTGGTTTTGAAGGTGTTTAGTGTCTCTAAAGAAGCCTCCTTTGGCCATGTCGTATAGTTTTCTGTACTGTTTCTGGCTAATCTCTTCTTCTTCTCTAAGTGTTTTGAGTTCTTTTCTGATTGCTCTGATGTTTTCCATCCAATCTTGTTTTGAATCTTTTCTTGCTGTTTTTCTTCCTTTTCTGGTTCCTTGTCCTTTTCTTCTTCCTTTAGCTTTCTGTGATTTTTTATCTCTGCTTCTTCCTTTGCTTGTTCCTTTCACTTTTCTTTTTTGGATTGCTCCTCCATCTATGAGGTTTCTAATGTCTTGTCTTGTGATGGCTTCTTCTATTTCTTCTGTTTGTTCTGGGTCCATCCAGATTCTGTTCTTTCCTACGTCAAGTATTTCTGCTGCCATTCTTTTTTGTGATTTAAGATCCATTATCTGTTGTCACCTTCTTCTGGTTTTGTGTTTAGTATTTTGATTTCAAGTTCTTCTGCTTTTTCAAGTATTTGCTGTCTTTTTCTTCCGCCTACGTTGGATTTAATTATTGCTGCTTCTGATTCAGATTCAAGTTCATCTAGTTCTATCGGTCTGTTGATGTATACTTTCCGATATCCTGATGGATGTAGTCCTCTTATTTCTTTGTTTGTTCTGTACCCTGCTTTAGGCTGATTCGGTGCGTGTTTTTTGTTTAGTCTTACGTCACTATGTTTTCCTTCTGGTTTTCTCCATTTGTTAGGTATTCTTTTGTTTTTATGCTGGTTTTGTCTCTTGAATTTCTTTTCTGTCATTTTATTGTTCACCTTCTACGATGTAGATTCCGTCTTGGAATGTTCTTGGATCTCGATTTCCTTTTTTGCTTAGTTGTTCGATTCTTGCTGCTGTTTGTGCTGCTGCTTCTTTGTCCGGGCTTTTTACTGTGATTTCTTCCCCGTCTACGTTTACGTCTACGTTTTCATCTATTTTTGCTTTTCTTGGGTGTCTTTCACCCATGAAGTTTTCTACAACTATTTCTTTGTTTTGTGTTTTTACTGTCATTGGAAAGTGAGCGTAGACTGCTTTTAGTTTGTATTCGTGATGGTTTTCTAAGCCATCTATCATGTTTTGCACGTGTTTTTTGAATGTGGTTACTATACTTTGTACGTTTTTCTTGTCACTGTCTGTCTGGAAGATTATTTGTCCTTCTTCAATGTTAACGTCTACTTGTGCGTGTTGTAGTCTTTTTTCTACTTTTTCACTGTTCTTTTCTACTGTTATTTTTCCTTCTTGGTATTCAGCCTGTACTTCTTCTGGTAGGTCTAGTTTTTCTTTCATTTTTAATCACTTTTAGTAGACGTATCCTAGGAGTATTCCTCCTACTCCTTCTTGTTGTGCTTCTTTGTGGGTTTTGATTCCGTGGCTTGTGGTTACTAGTAGGTGTCCGAAATCTTGTGCTGGGAGGTATCTTTTTTCCCATTTGACGTATTCGTCGTTTTGAACTGAGAAGTTTGGTTTGACAGGTTTACATTCGTTTACTGTTTCTAGTACTTCTACTTTGAATTTACCTCCTTTTCCATCTTCTACTAGTTCGAATACACCTATGTATCCGAGTTGTTGTAGCTGGATTAATACTTTTTTAGTTAGTTTTGTAGCTGGTTCGATTATTGCTGTTTCTTGTTCGTTTCTTGCTGCGTTGTTGATTGTGCTTAGTGCGTCGCTTAGTGTGTCGTGCTGCATCTTTAGTATTCACCTTTTATTTGAGTTGTTTGAACCCTATTTCTTCTGCGATTTCTCTGAAGCATTGTCGGCAATAGTTTAGCTCGTATTTTGTAATTACTCCTCTTCCTATTCTGCCGCATCTTCTGCATTCTTTTTTGGATTTTCCAAAATCTTTTTCTTTTGGAGCGTTGTGCTTCTCCATTCGTTCTTTTTTTCCTTTTTTGTGTTCTACTTGTTTTAGTATGTCTTCGTAGCTCATTTTATTGGGTCACCTCAATGTCTAGTTCTTCTTGTACAAATTCTTGTGCTTCTTCGTCCGTGATTTTGTGTTCTTTCCCTATTTCGTTTGGTTTGTGATCTCTTTTTTTGACCCTGTATCCTGGTCTTTCTAGTGTTACCACTACTTCTAGTCCTTTCATACCGATATCTGCATCGTAGTCTACTCCTGGTATGTCGATGTATTCTGAAACTCCGAATCCGAAGTTTCCGTTTCCGTCGAATGATTCTTCTGGTATTTCGTGGTTTATTGCTGGTAGTACTTTTTCTAGGAAGTTTTTGGCTTTTTCTCCTCTTAGTGTTACTGTTGCTCCAATGTTTAGTCCGCTTCTTAGTCCGAAAGTCTTTGAGTTTTCTCCGCTTTCTGTTTTTATTGCTTCTTGGTCTGTTAGTTTTTCTAACAGGTTTTTAGCTTTTTCTACGTCGTCTCCTACTTGTCCTTCGGAGATGTTTACTGTTACTTGGCTTACTTGGATTTCTTCCATTTGATTCATTTTTTATTCTGTCACCTTGACTTCGTTGTTTATTGCTAGTAGGTTTTTGAGTTGTGTCTGGAATTTTTCGTTTTCATTTTCGATGATTGCTGTGTCTTCGCTTTTTTCTTGTTCTTCTATTTTCTGAATTGTTCCTGTTTTTCCTGCGTGTTTTCCTTGGATTACTAGTGCTTCTTGCTCTTCTTCTACAGGTATTTTTTCTTGGATCTTACCTTCTTTTAGAACTAGTGTTGTTTTTGTATCAATGTTTTGGTCGGAGCTTATGTTTTCTCCATTGTGCAGGTGATAAGTGAAGTTTTCTCCGTTGTTTGTTTTTCCTGTTACTTTTGCTAGGTGTTTTTCTGTGTTAACTGGTAAGAACTTGAGTTCTTGTGGTTTTGGTATTATTCGGTAGGTTTCTTCTGTTTCTGGAAGTGTTACTGTGTCTAGTACTCCTAGCCCTTGTTTTACGTCGTTAATTGGTTTTCCGTTTAGAAGTAATTTTCCGTCTTTGACTATTTGTTTTGCTTCTTTCTTGGTTTCTGCGTAGTTTGTTGCTTCTCTTAGGAATAGTAGTGCGGGAATACTGTTTTCTGGGCTTCTTGAACCTGTTGTAGTTGTGATGTATGTCTGGTTTTTACGTTCTATTGGGTAGTGTTTTGGTGCTGAAAGTCGTTTTTGATGTGTCATTATTGTTTTTCACTCTCCTTTTCTTCTTTTTCTTGATTTTCGAGGTCTTCTATTTCTTCTTCTACTTCTTCAATTTCTTCTTCGATTTCTTCTTCCAGTTCTTCTATTTCTTGCTCGGTATTTTCTTGTTCATCTTCGTCTTCTGGATCTTCACTGGTTTCTTCCTCTTGTTCTTCTGTTTCTTCTTCATCTTCCTCTTCTTCGTCGTCTCCTAAGTGGTCAGATTGTCCTTGTTGCATTTGTTGCATCATCTGGTTCTCTTGTTCTTCTGCTTCTTCTAGTGCTTCTTCTACTTCTTCTTCGTCAACTTCAATCTTGTCCAATGCGTCTTCTTCGTATTCGTATTTGTCTAGTCTTGTTAGATCGTCAACGTTTAGAGCTTCTATTTTTAGGTTGGATGGGTGGAAAGGTACTGAATTTTGTGTTCCGTCTTGTCTGTGTCTGACTATTCCGTTAGTATATATTCTAGTATTTTCACGATCTATTCTTGTTACAATGCCTTCTCTTCCTTTATGATCTCCAGTCATAGCTTTTACTCGATCTCCAATTTTTATTGGCATTGTTTTAGTTTCTAGTTCATCTCTTATCTCTTCATGTACTCTTGCTGCGAGTAGTTTATCTTTTACGTGTAGTGGTGCGTTTTCTTGGTATTTTCTTTGTTTGCTTGGTTTTTTGCTTGATTTCCAATTTTTGCTCCAGTTTTGTGTTTTGTCTACCATCTCTTATCTCCTCTTATACTACCTTTGATGCGATTTTTCCGATTGGGCCGAATCTTTCTACTACTTCTTTTGCGATTGGTCCTTTAGTAACGTCTCCTCTTGGCAGTCCTGTTTCCTCTACTAGGACCGCTGCGTTGTCTTCAAAGCTTACTCTTAGGCCGTCAGGTCTTTGTATTTCTTTGGTTTGTCTTACGATCACTGCGTCAAATACTTGTCCTTTTACTTCTTGATCTCCTTTTAGTATCTTTACTTTGACTTGGTCTCCGATTCCCGCTGATGTTCTTCTGCTTCTTCTTCCTTGTCTGTGTTTTACTCCGATTATTTGGAGTTGTTTTGCTCCGGAGTTATCGGCACATACTAATTCTGCTCCGATGTCTAGTGTCCTTGTTATGTTTGTTGCTATTGGCTTCATTGTTCTTCAGCCTCTTCCTTCGTGATTTTTTCTAGTATTACATGGCTTTTTGTTTTGGAGATTGGTCTTGTTTCTCCTACTCTTACTTTGTCGCCTTCTTCGACTTGTATGTCTTCTGGTACGTGTGCCGTTATTTTTGTGTTTCTTCTTTCTTTTCTTTCGTATTTAGGTACTTCTTGTGTGTACTCCCATCTTACTGTTGCTGATTTCTCCATTTTCGTGGATTCTACTGTTCCTGTAAATTCTTGTCCTCTTACCGGGTATTTTGTTGTGTTTTGTTCTGTCAACGTTTGTTCACCTTTTTTGGTTCTTTAAATCGTGTTTTGTTATCTTCGGATGTGCTGGAAGTTAGTTGTTAGAAGGCCTTGTTCTCAGTTGTTTTGCTCCGGATTTTTTAGAGCAAAACCTAATATTTTTTTGCTTAAAGCGATTATAAGCGGGTTTTGAACTGAGGGCCTCCGAAAGTATCGAACTTTTTGAAAGTTCGACTTCCAGGGCACAACCTCAATTTGGTTGTAAAAATAGAATACAAAGTAACTTTTAAAAGGGTGGCTAAGTGTTGATGATAGTTATAATTTAGAGTATACGTGATTCATTTTGAAGTTCCAGAAATAATCTAGATGTTGTTCATAAGGCTCTAGATCTGTATCTAAAGCTTCTCTCCCATTATGAAATACTTCTCTTATTCCTGAATCATCTTGATCTATTATTGTAGCTGGCAGATGGTATTTTATTGCTTGGTCTGACGGTTTTTCACCATCTTCTATTTTTCTTATTGCCTCTCTAGCGGATTTGTATATTCCGTGTCCTACCGCGTCCACATACTTTTCGAATTCTGGCTCTTGAAATGCTTTGTTTCTAAGTGAGTATGTTCGTGCCAACATTTCTGTTCCTTCTTGTAGTATAGGATCTCCAAATGTAGGAGAATTATTGTGCTGTTGAAATGCATGGTATTGTTCAGCTGCTATGTGTTCGTATGTTTGGGCATCTTGGTTGTCTGTTATGCTGAAGTTTTTTGTAATCGGGTTGTAGTTTGGTTTTGGTTCTTGGTCTCGGTAGATTGCATGTGCTGCAAGTCCTGTTAGTATTCCCGTTGCAATTGCTGGTTCTAATTCTGTTACTTGTAGGGCTAGAAATGTTGTTAGTGCCCCTGTAGATATTTCGCGATAAGGTTTTCTTTTAGTTTTTATTTTGACGTTCTGTGGTTTCTCAGTGTCAAGTAGTTCGTGGTAGAATGTGTTTATTTCTTCTAATGCTTCTTCAGGTGTTTGAGAATTGTTAGTATTTTCTGATATTTGATTAATCTGTTTCTGTGTTGTGGGTGGCTCTTCATCGTATTTTTCTCTATATTCTTGTTCTATTTGCTGTTGTGCTGTTTTTATTCTGTTGTGTGTTTCTAGATCTGGTGTTTTTAGCGACATTGGTGAGGAGAATTACGTTTATTTGACCTAGTTTTTTTATGCCTGTTTTATCCTATCTTCCGGTCTTTTGGTTATTTTGGTTCCTTTAATTGTACGTGTTTGACCGTTTGGTAGGTAGAATTTGAAGGTCGCCTCTTTTTTCGGTATTTTTTTGTCTTGTATCTGTATTGTGTTTTTAGTTTCGTTGGTTACTTTGCCTTTAACTTTCTTTTTTGAGGGGTCTGTCGACTGTATTATTTCTGCTTCAAGACCTATTAGTTCGTGTTTGTGTAGATTATCGGCTGTTCGAGGCATTTGTTATTCTATTTTTATAGAAAGATGAAGAGGGTTTTTATTGTACTTCTATATTGTTTCTGTCGAATCCTTCTTCTTCTAGAACATCTAGAATTCTTCTTTTGTGATCTCCTTGTAGTTCAATTTGTCCGTCTTTAGCTGTTCCTCCACATGCTAGCTTAGTTTTCAGTTTGGATGCAAGGTCTCCTAGATTTACTTCTTCTCCTAATCCTTCTACAACAGTTACTTCTTTTCCGAAGCTTCTTGAGTCGATTTTAACAGTTATCTTCTGGTCGTCTTTGGCTATGTCCCCACAGACACAAAGATCTTGGGGCATTCCGCAAGTTGGACATGTTTCTGCCATTAGTATACTCTTAGTTAGAACGTTCGTTTAGAATTGTTTTTATACGTGCTATGGTTTTGCGCATTTCACTGATTCTTCCCGGATTATCTGCAAATCCTCCGATTTCTATTTGTCCTTTTTCTTCAATGATTTCTTTCCTTAAATCGTTCATTTTTTCTTTGAGTTCTTTATCGCTTAGGTCTCGTGCTTCTTCTGCTTTAAGTATTGCCACTTTATTTCACCTTTGTTTTTCCTTGTTTTTAGTTTTTTCTGTTCTCTAACCATGAGACTAGTGTTTTCCGGTTTTTACCTGTTTTTTCTGCTTCAATGATTTCTTCTAGTGGTAGGTCTTCTAATGTTTCTTCTAGTTCTCGGATTTGTTCTTTTGCATCCTTTACTGTGTTTCCTACTACTTCTTCATGGTCTAGTTCTTCTTCAATTTCTTCGAGTTTTTCTTCTGTTTCTACAGCTTCTTCTTTTGCTTCTTCTAGTTCTTCTTCAATTTCTTCTTCTGCTTGTTCTAGTTCTTCTTCGTCAATTTCTTCGAAGTCTTGGTTTTCAAATGCATCTCTTACTTCTGCTTTGGAAACTTCAACGTTTGTTCCTTCTGCGTGTTTTTCGATTGCTTCGTCTAGTTGTGCTGAAGTCATGTTTTCTGCTTCTGCGATTATTTTGTTGATTGTTTCTGCTTTGTCTGCTTTGATTTCTGCATCTTCGTCTTCTGCTGTTTCGTGTAGTATTTCTTTGTTTACGTCTACGTCTCTGTGCATGAATTCCGGCATCTCTGTCATTATTCTTACTTTTACACCGATTGCTCCCGGTTTTGTTCTTGCTAGTGCGTATGCGGTTTCCACATTTTCTTTGTTCGTGTTTCCACATCTTTTGACGTATCCGAATGAGAATTTTTCTGTTCTTCCTCGGTTTCCTGATAGTTTTCCTGATAGTTCTATTTCTGCTCCGATTATTCCTGCTTCTTTCATTCTTCTTATGTATGTGTATCCGACACGTTTTGCGTGTCCTCCTTTTTCGATCCATGATGCGATGCTTTTTGCTACGATTTCTGCGTCTGCATCTGGTTGTTCGATTTCGTTTACTTCGATTTGTGGGTTTTCAAAGTCGAATTCTTCTTCTAGTGTTGCAGTTAGTTCTCGGATTCTGCTTCCTCCTCTTCCGATTACTAGTCCTGGTCTTTGTGCGTATATTACGATTTTAGTTGAGGTTGGTGTTCTTACGATATCTGATCTTGAGTATCCTGCGCCTTCTAGTTCTTTTTCTAGGTGTTCGTCTAGTTTTAGTCTGCGTGCGCCTTTTTGGATGAATTCTTTTTCTTGCATTAGTATTTGTTTACCTCGTTTATTGTTCTCCTACGATGATTTTTACGTGTGCTGCTTTTGTGGTTCCTGGGTGTCTTCCAGGTGTTCTGAATTCTCTTCCTTGATTTGTGATGAATTCTTGGACTTCCAGATTTTCTGTGTTGAGTCCTTCGTATTCTGCGTTGTTTTTTGCAGAGTTTAATACTTCGAGGACTTTTCCAGCTGCTTTAACAGGGTATCGGCCTGGTTGGCTTTGTCCTGGTTTGTGTCCAATGTCTGATTGGAATTTGGTGTATGGTACTTCGAGTTCTTTTTCTTGTACCATTTCCAGTTTTCTTTCTGCTTTTTCTACTGTGTCTCCTTTGATGAATCTTCCTATTTCTGTGCAGTCTTTCCAGGAAACTTTCATGTTGTTTCCTACTGCTTTTGCTTGGTGTGATTGTGTTTCTAGGGTCATTTATGCTGTCACCTTTACTTGAGTGGAATGTGCATTGAACTTCTTGTTGCTCCAAGTCCTGGTGCACTGTGTTCGACTTTCTTTCTGGTTTTTGAGAATTCTCCTAGGTAGTGTCCTAGCATTTCTGGTTCTACTTCTAGGTCTAGGTATCCTTGTCCGTTGTATATTTTGATTGTTTTTCCAACCATCTCTGGTAGGATGATCATGCCTCTTAGTTGTGTTTTGACAGTATCTTTTTCTTCTAGTTTGTCTAAGAGTTTTTTCTCTTCTTCTCTTAGTCCTCTTTGTAGTTTTCTTCGTCCGCGACTGTTTAGTAGTTCTGCGAATTCTTGTCTTGACATGTTTTGTAATTCTTCTAGTGTTTTTCCTCGGTATGTGAATTCTTCGCTCATTTTTTAGGTCACCTTTAATCTTTGTTCTTTCCGCTTCTTTTTGCGGCGATGTTTCCAACTTTACGCCCTGGTGGGGTGTGTCTGGAAACTGTTTTTGGTTTTCCTGGTTTTGCGGATCCACCGAATGGGTGGTCTACTGCGTTCATTGCTACTGCAGATACTGTTGGGTATTGTTTTCCTTTTGCTTTCATTGCGTGGTGTTTGTTTCCTGCCTTTACTAGTGGTTTGTCTAATCTTCCGCCTGCTGCTACTTTTCCTACTGTCGCTCTGCAAGTTCCGGAGAGTTTTTTGAGTTCTCCGCTGGGAAGCTTGATTCTTGTTCCGTCTTGTTCTTGTGTTACTACGAATGCGTATGTTCCGCTGCTTCGTACCATTTTTCCTCCACTGTTTGGTTGTGTTTCTATGTTGTGGATTGGTACTCCTTCTGGTATTTCTTTCAGCGGTAGTGTGTTTCCTTCTTTTATTTCTGCGGAGATACCTATTGTTATTTCATCTCCTATTGCTAGGTTTTCTGGTGCTAGTATGTTTCTTATGTCTCCGTCTTCGAATTCAATTTGAGCTACTGGTGCTGTTCTTGCTGGGTCGTGGATTATATCTACGACTGTTCCTGTTGTTTCTGCGTTTTTCTGTTCTACTGTGCCTTTACCTTTGTGGCTGCTGGCTTTGTAGTTTGGAGATGCTTTTCCTCTTCTTTGTTGTCTTAGTGGGCTTCCCATTGTAGTATTTTCACCTTGTTTACATCATACCTAGTTGTGTTGCGATGTCCATTGCGTCGTCTGATTCACTTAGCCTGACAAATGCCTTTTTCTTTGCTTGTGGAGTGATTGCGGTGTTTACTTTTTTAACTTCAACATCGAAAAGTGTTTCAACCGCTTCGCTAATTTGGGTTTTGTTGGCGTTTACGTCTACCATTAGTACTAATTGATTTTTTTCCACCTGATCCATTGCTTTTTCTGTTAGGTGCGGGTTTTCTATTAGATCCCATGCTTGTTCTTCGTTCATTGTTTTTGTTTCACCTTTTAATTGAAGAGTTGATCCTCTTCTAGTTTTTCTATTGCTTTTTGGCTCCAGACGGTTAGTCTTCCTGGTTGTGTGCTTGGTGCCAGTTTTTCTGCGTTTAGTTGTTCTACTGTTGTTGCTTCTACGCCCGGAATGTTTGCTGCTGCCTTTGTAATATTGTTGTTTTCTGCTGTTACTACTAGTGGTCCTACTCTTCGAACGTATTTTCTTCCTCTGTTCTTTCCTTTTCCACTTCTTACTTTCTTTTTCTTGGTTCTTTGTAGTTCTTCTTCTAGACCTAGGTTTTCAAGCAAATCTTGTAGTTCGCTTGTTTTTTCAACGTTTTCTAGGTCTTCGCTGACTAGTGGTAGTTCTCCATCGTATCTATGATGTTCTTGTACTAGTTCTTTGTCTGTTGTTGCTGTGATTGCAGATCTGATTGCTTTTCTTCTTTCTTTATCATTTATTTCTTCTGTGAAGTCTTTTTCTGGCTTTGGAGGGTGTGCTCTTCTTCCGCCTCTTGTGTTTGGTGCTTCTGCTCCTTCTCCCCAAAGTTGCATTCCTCTTGCGTGCATTATCTTTCTAGGGGTTCGTGCTTCTCCTCTTCCTTTTTGACTTCTGTATGCGTTGTTTCTTTTTCTCCATCTTGTTACGTGCTTTTTACCTGCTCTTTCTTCTGCTCCGTAGCTTTGTCTGTTTTTACTTCGGATGCTTAGTACTGCTCTTTTTACTATGTCCGGTCTTACTCTTTCTTGGAATTGTGTTGGTAGGTCTTCTGTTTTTTGTGCCATTTCTCTTTTTCACCTATTGGTCGATGTGTGTTATATTTGGTTTTTCAGGTTTTTTATCGGTTCTTAGCGGTGTTCTTAGTCTTACTAGTCTTTTTGTTGCTCCTGGTACGCTTCCTTTTACTAGAATGTAGTTTGATTCTACTTCTCCATAGTTTTTGAATCCGCCGTTTCTTTGTACTTCTTCAGGATCTTCTCCGTAGCTTAGTAGTCTTTTGTTTAGTTCGGTTCTGTTGTTGTATCCTTGTTGTCCTGGTAGTGGTATTTTCCAGCTTAGTTGATCTGGGTGCCATGGTCCAACGTTTCCTGCTTTTCTTCTTTTCTTTTGTGTTTTGTGTCCAAGTTTCTTGACTCCGTGTCTTTTTACTGGACCTTCCATTCCTTTTCCTTTGGTTACTGCGATTACGTCAGAGTATTGTCCTTCTTCGAATACTTCATTAAATTCAATTTGTTTTCCAATCATTTCTTCTGCGTATTCTAGTTTTTCTTGGATTGAGTCTCCTCCGATTCCTAGTTCGAAGTTTTCTGGTGTTTTCTTGCCGATTCCTGTTTTGTGTGGTTGTGTGTGCACAAGTAGTTTTACTTCTGTTAGTTCGTCGCTGTGTTCTTTTGCTTTTTCTAGGTTGTCTAGGTTTCCTTCCTTTGGTATGTCTGTTGTTCTTTGTAGTTGTTTGGAAGGGCTTTCTGTCCATGCTTCGGTGTATACTTGTTTTCCTGTGTTGATGTCTTCTGTGTAGAATCTTGCTCCGTATACTCTTAGTGGAGGTGCTTCTAGTATTGTTACAGGGGTTGCGACTTCTTGTCCTTTTTTGGGACCGTCTTCTGTTTCGATCATTAGGACTCTTGTCATTCCTACTTTGTAGCCTGCGTGTCCGAGTGGTTTTTGTTCTTCTGTTTCTTCCCAGGTATTTACTGCTGGGTATGGTCTTTCTGCTCTTACTTTAGGCTTGTATCCTAGTGATCCGCTGCGTGGTCTGTTCTTTTTCGGCATTTAGCATTGTCACCTTGTGTGTGCTGTTCTGAGAGGACTTAAAGCTTAATCTTGTATTCCATTGGCCTTCATGTCTCTCCTCTCGGGAGGGTTTGTAAAGGCTTGGACCTCCTTAGAAAAACCTGATTTTGGTTTTTACTTTTTGTTGGAGGTAAATGTGAAGAACACGACTAAACTTTATAAATAGGGTGGCGGGTGTCAAAGTTCTTATTGTAATTTACTTTTCTGAACAGATTTTTTTCCAGCCCCTATAACTATAGTAATTATTTTCCCCTGTTGGCTAGAGAAATTTTTCTAATATTATAGTAAAGGTAAACCAAACCCAACCATTTGAAATACTTTAACCCATATATAGATCCTGTTAAAGGTTTTTATACAGTTTTTAGTATTTCCTTTGCTTTTTTACAAACCCATAGCATTTGAGGAGTTTCTTCATTATTATAATATATTTTAAACTTGTTTTAGTATCTTAATCTAGAATATACGAGTTCAATAACCATTAACAATCGCGAAAATTTGTTTGATGTTTAAAATATCTAGTTAATAGTTTTAAGAGTTGTTTCCATCCTAAGAAACGTTTCATGATTTGGTTGAGCAGTTCTAGCTTCGATAATTAACATCTATTAAAGTGTTATGGAGTTTATAAAGCTTGGCTTTCAACAGTTGTAATACAAGTTCAAGGAGGTGTAAATTTTTTCTATGCAAGGTACAGTTAAGTTCTTCCACGACAAGAAGAACTACGGATTTATCGAAGTTGAAGAACAAGAAGACGATATTTTCTTCCACATCAGTAATATGGAAGGCGATTCTATTGAAGACGGTACTGAAGTCGAATTCGAAACAGAAGAAGGCGACCGAGGTCCAGAAGCAGTAGAAGTCAAAAAAGTTTAAAGCTTTTAATCTCTAGACTTTCGACCCAAAGACAACATATACGAATCTTTTTATTTTACTTTTCAATTGTTCTATTCACTATATAAGTGCTTATAATATTCTCAAAAGATCTTAAAACCGATTAGAATAGTTTTTATCAGCCTTTAATGTTTATTATCGGTGTTAGTTGTGCTACTTTTTCACCAATACCTAGTTCGTCACTGACTTCTATAACTTCGTCTATATCTTTGTAGGCTCCAGGAGCTTCTTCAGCAATTGTTTTAGGGCTTCTTGCTTTCACAGTTATGTCCTCTCTTTGCAAATCTTTTTGAATTTCTTCACCCCAGTAATCTTCTTTTGCCTGTGTCCTGCTCTTTATTCTACCCGCTCCATGAGCTGTAGAACCGAAACTTAGTTCTAAGCTTTTTTCACCACCCGATAATACGTAGCTGTTGGTACCCATACTTCCCGGGATTAGTACAGGCTGGCCTACGTCTTTGTAATTTTCTGGTATTTCTCTTCTTCCTGCAGGGAAGCTTCTTGTTGCTCCCTTCCTGTGTACGATTAGTTCTTTTTCTTCACCGTCAACTTTGTGAGTTTCTTCTTTGGCAATGTTATGACATACATCGTAAAGTAGTTCTGTTTCTACGTCTTCAAATATTGTGTTTAGGCATTCTCTGGTTGCTTGTGTCATGGCTTGTCTGTTTACCCATGCGAAATTAGCTGCAGCATACATTGCGTCTTTGTAGTCTTGTCCTAGTTGACTGTCTATNGGTGCATACATCAGGTTTTTTTCTGGGAGTTCTTCCGCTATTNCAGGATATTCTTTTTCGAATTCTCTTAGATATTCGCTNCATACTTGGTGTCCTAGTCCTCTGCTACCGCTGTGAATCATCACTACTATCTGGTTTTCNTCNAGACCGTATGCTTCTGCCTTTTCACTATCAAATATGTTTTGAACTGCTTGAACTTCTAAGAAGTGGTTTCCGCTGCCGAGNCTTCCTACTTGTTTTATTCCTCTTTTAATTGCTTTTTCAGGTACTTTTTCAGGATTTCCTGGTAATCGGCCGTTTTCCTCACAATTTTCTAGATCTGATTCTTTGGCTTCTCCTTTTTCAAGCATCCATTCTACTCCTTTTTCCAGTATTTTCTTCACGTCGTCTTCGTCAGCGTCTATGTATCCTCCTTTACCTAAACCTACAGGAACTTTTTGGTATAATATGTTGACTAATTGTTGTTCGCTTCCTTCTATATCTTCTAACGTCAGATTAGTCTTTAAAACTCTGATTCCACAATTTATGTCGAAGCCTATTCCGCCAGGACTGATTATTCCTTCTTTCTTGTTGAATGCGGCGACGCCTCCTATTGGGAAGCCATATCCTTGGTGTCCGTCAGGCATGCAGATACTATATTTCTCTATACCCGGTAGTTCTGCCATATTCTTTACTTGTTCTAGTGTTCGGTCTCCCTTAATTTGTTCTATTAATTCTTCACTAGCGAACACTCTTCCGGGAACATTCATGTTGTCAGTTTGAGGTATTTCATAAGTGTACGGACCGAGTTTTTCGAGATTCATTATAACTATGGTATTAGTTGTTAACTCTCAAAAGAGGTCATGTTCAAATTCTTTTTCTATACGTCTAGTACTGCTTCGAGTATCCAGCCTTCTCCTTGCTGATGGTCTACTTTCATTTCATTATAGGTCGGGCTTTTAACATGCATAGGTTCTTGACCTGGTTTAACGGTGTCTACAAGGATTTCTGCCTCTATTCTCCATCCTTGATCCTTTAAATCTTCTACAGTTAGTTCTTGAGCATGACTAATCACCACGCCCCTTGAGTCTTGAAGAAATATCAGCTCATCTAAGAAGTCGTAGAGAAGTGCTTCAAGGTTTTCTGATTCAACCTTCACATCATGTTTGTACTGTCCTGTTCCTCCACCCACTATTTCTGAAAAAGCTTTAGTCGCCTCCTTGAACACTTCTGAAAGTGTCGGTGCTTTGGCCCTGAATTTTTCATCGGCAGAGTGTTTTAGTATATCGTATGTCATTTTATTTCTTGGAACCACATGTCAAGTGCTTTTTCTATCAACTGATTTTGCTCTTTTATCTCTAAATCCGTGTTATCTACTATTAGATCGTATGTTTCTAGATTATTAAGTTCAATCCCGTAATATTCTCGGTATCTTTCTTCATTGTCGTTATCTCTTTTTTGAACACGTTTTTTCGCATCTTCCAGACCAAGTTCTTCTCTTTCTGCAATTCTCCTTGCTCTTTCCTCAAGACTGGCTTGTAATCTTATTATCAGATCTGCTTTATCTGAGAGTATTTTCCCGGCTATTCTTGAGTCTATAATACAGTCTTGTTTTAAGGCGTTTTTTATTGTTCTTTTATCTACTTCTATGTCTGTTTGTTTATCTGCTTTTTCTGATAGTTCTCCAACTGTCATGTTTTTCTCTTTTGCTATTTGTCTGAAGAATTCTCCTGCTGACAATCTTTTCAAACCTGTTTCTTCTGCTATGTGTTCTGCTAAAGTATCTTTACCAGCGCCTGAATTACCATCGATACATATAATGGTTTCAGCTTCTTTTTCAGTTTCTTGTAATGTTTTTTCTAATGTTGGATGCATTTTTTCTTGTTCTTGATTAATTTTTATCGGGCTTTTTATTTATACCAAAAGTCTGTTGCTTATGATAACTTTATTCCTCTTTTTTATTGACATATTCTTTAGCTCTTTCTATCATTTCGTTTTTAAGCCCGATAAATACTCCTCCTTTTTTACCGCCTACAAAGGTGTTTTCTCCTGATTCTATTATTTCGTTAAGTTCCGGGTGTTCGACATCGATGTGGATGTTGCGGCTTCTGGTTTCCTCATCTTCTTTATGTATGTATACTTTAGCATCTTCTAGTTCAATTTTTGATTCGTGTTCTCCTGCCATATAACTAAGTTTTTTGGTCAGGGTTTTTGGTAAAGTTTTTTGAATATGACCGCACATTTTATTCAAGGGGAGATAGTTTTCTCTTGGAAAAAGGATTATCATATGATGACGTTTTGTTAAAGCCTAAGAAAACCAGTGTTACAAGCTTGAAAGATGTGGATACATCTACCCGTCTAGGAAGCCTACAGCTTAAAATACCTGTGATTTCAGCACCGATGGACACAGTAACGGAAACTGAAATGGCTGAAGCTATAGCATTTAACGGTGGTTTAGGTGTTATACACCGTTTCATGAGTGTGAACGAACAGGCCGAACAAGTGGAAAAAGTGAAGAATGCAGACGTAGGACCAGATTCTACCACAGGTGAAAACGGTAAATTAGCTGTTGGTGCCGCAATAGGTTTAAACGATTTTGAAAGAGCAGAAAGACTTGTAGAAGTGCAAGCAGACGCACTAGTTCTAGATATTGCTCACGGCCATCATGAACAACTGTTAGAAGAAGTAGAGCAGTACTCAGAAAAATACTCTAACACAGACCTGATAGTTGGCAATATTGCAACTGCAGAAGCTGCTGAAGATCTGGAAAAAGCCGGTGCCGACGTTATAAAAGTCGGTATTGGGCCAGGATCCGCATGCACCACTCGAGAAATGACCGGTGCCGGAGTACCACAGTTCACTGCGGTACAAAAATGCGCTCAAGCGGTAAACACCGATATAATCGCAGATGGAGGGATTAAAAAACCAGGAGACCTAGCCAAAGCACTGATGGCAGGAAGTAAAGCAGGAATGATAGGAGGGATGTTTGCAGGAACTCAAGAAGCGCCTGGAGAATTGATAGAAGAAAACCAGGAAAAATTTAAAGCTTTCAGAGGAATGGCCTCAAATAAAGCAGCTGAACAAAGAGCTGAGCGCCAAAACCGAGAAGCTAAGCACTCAGATAAAATACCAGAAGGGATAAGCACAAAAATACCTTTCAAAGGATCAATCACCCAAACACTTAACAACCTGGAAGGCGGGCTGAAATCAAGCATAAGCTACTGTGGAGCTGAAAAACTTGAAAAAGCAAGACAAAAAGCCGAATTCACCGAAATAACCAGTTCAACACAGCTAAGAAACGGGAAACACATCTAAAAAAGAGATATCAGCTTACTTCTTTTAATCTTACCCTCCTTTTATTCTAAAAAAAGATAAAAAAATATTCTTTCTAACGAAGTAACTTATTCCAAAAACCTGCAGCTAAAAAACCAGCCAAAACAAAGACCAGTAATCTGAAAACCACAGGCACATCATAAGGTCCTAGAACAACGTCCCAGCCAGCAATAACCGTTCCTAAATGACCCAAAGCCACTAAACTAAAAATCACTGCCGAAACCCATTCTAAAACCTCGTGATTCAAAAAATCAGGTAAGTCCATAATTTCAAGAAAAGCAATAGAACAAGCGAGAACAAAAAAACCATCCCTTTGCTCACATCCTTTTTCCCCCTC
>SL_4KL_010_BRINEDRAFT_10000664_pt1 | contig 17997 bp, 16 predicted proteins | sample SodLak_010_BRINE_2_FD_10664 | JGI IMG/M metagenome (IMG submission 10664)
TAACCGAACCGATAGTCTGGGTTCCAAGAGCCAGGGGACAGTAGCCGGCAGCAACAGCTGCTGCCGAGCCGCTGCTGGAGCCTCCGGGAGTATGGTCTGGATTGTGAGGATTGCGGGTTGGTCCCGGGGCAAAATAGGCAAATTCAGTGGTCACGGTTTTCCCCAGCATCAGAGCTCCAGCATTCTTGAGGTCAGCAATTACTTTCCCCTCCTCTCCGGTTAGAAGCTCCGATGGTAATCTGGAACCTGCCCTGGTAGGAAAACCCTCCAGATGGAAGAGATCCTTAACCCCCACCAGGATGCCATAAAGATCCGGTCTCTCCTCTGCTGTTGGATACTTCTTCTTGAGACTATCAGCCTGCTGCTGCAGCCGCTTAAATCTGAATTTTTCAGGCAGCAGAGCTCTAATATTAATCTCTTTTAAAGCTATTTCCCGGGCTTTATACTGCAAATAGGTATCCAGAGCTTTACTTCCCAGGCGCAGCCTCTCTGCTGTTTCCTCCAGCCGCTCGGAACTTATCAGCAAATTATTCATCTCCTTTATCCTGAAAAATTAATTTCCTGAATTTTTCCTGCAATTCAGGTAAAGTTATCTGCATCTATGCCTAAATTTCTTTGCGAAATTACTTTGTGAAAAATTCATAAACCGCTTTTTGAAAATCGAAAATAAATCCTAACACGTAAGTAATAGCTGCTATCATGTAAGAAATAGCTATTACTGCAGAATTAAAAAAAGCAGGCACTATTTTAATACTGTGCCTGCCCTATTTGAACTTTTAATTTATTTTACCACCAGAACCGAAGTTGTGGCATATCTAACCACCTTGTCACTGATACTTCCCAGGAAAAAGCGTTTTACACCACCCAGACCCTTATCTGCCAGAATTATCAGGTCATAGCCCTCTTCCTCTGCAATATCACAGATTACATCGGCCGGATCACCCTTGCGCAGCAGGGTATCATATTCAAGGTCTGCCTCTGTCAGGATCTGTCCGGCCTCATCCAGCACCTGCTGTCCCTGTTTTTCCANGTTCTTTTCCTGGGCTTCTCTCTCNTTTAAACCCCGGTGAATGGCTGCATGGGTAGAAGCTTCAGCAATATCAATTACCTGATTAATATCTGCCACCACTGTAATTAAAGTTATATCAGCCTCCAGACAGGATGCCAGTTCCACTGTTTTCTCTACTGCTCCCCTGCTCCTCTCTGAACCGTCCACTGCTACCAGGATTTTATTCATTTTTTAGTCACCTCCAGAAAGGATGTTGAAAGTTTCCACTTCCGGTATAAAAAAAGTCAGAATTATATATATTTTTCCTGTTTTCATTATATCACAGATAGAATAAAAAAAGAAGTTCTGCAGAAGTTATTATGTTACAGAGATAACAGATGCTGCCGATTTTCTGGTTATTAATAACCAGGATAAACAAAAACAAAAAAACCACCTGCCTGAAACAGCAGATGGTTTTTATGATTTCTAAATTTATTTAAGTGGAAGTTATATTAAAGACCGGCTTTGGCCAGGGCATCTGCTACTGCTTCTATCCAGCGTTCAGAACTTCCGGTTGCGCCGGTATAGGTATCAACTTCAGCAGAGTCAGTTTCTATAAAACGGGCAGGAAGCTCTTCTCTGGCTTCATGCCATTCATCCAGCCGGTAATCCTCATCCTTCAATTCTCCCATATCATTGTACTCCAGAAGTTCCACGGAAATTATTTCAACATTTTCCAGTTAAATCTTCTCTTAGAGGTAAACTGGAGAAATTCAAATCGCCAGATTCCAGCCGGATGCTACTTTTTCCAGAGCAGCAAGCAGTTTTTGATTATCACTGCGGCTGCCAACCGTGGCTCTGACTGTATTTTCCAGGCCCAGAGCCGCTCCGGGTTTAACTATAATCCCCTGCTCTTCCAGTTTTTCAGCAACCTTCCTGCTGGCTGCTGAGGTTTCAATCAGAACAAAATTTCCCTGGGATTTTTGATAATCAAGCTTTAATTCTTCCAGTTTCTGATAAAGATATTCCTTTTCCTGTTTATTCTTTTTTCTGCTGACTTCAATATGCTGCTGATCCTTCAGAGCCGCACAGGCAGCAGCCTGAGCCAGTCTGTTGGAATTAAAGGTATCCTTAAGTTGAGTTAAATAGTGAATAATTTCCGGGCTGCCGATGCCATAACCTACCCTGAGTCCGGCCAGCCCATAAGCCTTAGAGAAGGTTCTTAAAATTAAGAGATTGGGCCAGTTCTCCCGGTCTGCCACTGCTGAAAAATACTCAGGATCGGTAACATACTCATGATAGGCCTGATCTAAAACCACCAGTACATGTTCCGGAACCTCCTGTAAAAATGCCGTAATCTCAGCAGCAGTTAACAATGTTCCGGTAGGATTATTGGGGTCGCAGATAAACATAAGCCGGGTCTTTTCAGTGATTTTGTCCTTCATGGCAGATAGATTGTGGCAGTAATTTTCATCCAGAGGCACCGCTACTCCCTGACAGCCCTTGGATTTAATGTAAACTCTGTATTTAACAAAGGAGGGATCAGCATAGATTATTTCTCCCCGATTCCTTCCCATCATCTCTACCAGGAGACCGATTAACTCGTCAGAACCATTTCCCACAATAATTTCTTCCGGGGTAATATCATAGAAATCTGCTAAATCCCGGCGCAGCGGCTCAGCCGTGCTTTCAGGATATTCCTCTATTCTCTTAAGCTCCTCTTCAATACCATCCCGAGCCCGGGGAGAACAGCCATAGGGGTTTTCATTAGAGGCCAGTTTAACCGGCTCTGCTATATCATAATCTTTCCTGATTTTTTCCCTGCCCCGCCCGGGTTCATAGGAACTGAGACTGGAGAGATTTTTTTCAAGCAAACTGGTTAATTTCATGGTATCTTTCCTCCTCAAGATCTTTTTGCTCCAGCCCGGCAAACAGACTGGAATAGGAACCCAGGATTTTTAGATGAGAGGTTTTCCGGTTAAGTCCTGCGATGATTTCCTTAATTTTGGGCTGTTCCAGATGACCGGAAAAATCTATAAAAAAGAGATAATCACCCAGCATTTTTCTGGTTGGTCGGGATTCAATCCTGGTCAGATTAACATTCCGGGAGGCAAATTCAGCCAGCATTTCATGTAAAATTCCNGGACGGTTCTTAATCGGAGAACAGATGATTGAGGTTTTATAACTCTCCTTCTCTTCAGCAGATTCCCTGCTGCTCAGCTCCTCCAGGTGGGAATCCTCAGAACGGGAAAGAACCACAAACCGGGTCCAGTTAGAATCATTATCCTGAATATCAGCTGCAATAACTTCCAGTTGATTAAGCCGGGCTGCCAGCCGGGAGCCGATTGCTGCTCTGACTACCGCATCATCTTCCTCCCTCCGGTAAACTAATTCAGCTGCCTCAGCGGTGCTGCTTACCCGGTGGGTTTGACAGCTGTCTGAAAGTTTCTGGAGATAATCCCGGCACTGGGCCAGGGCCTGAGGATGGGAATAGATCTCCTCAATATCTGATATTCTGGTTCCCTTTCTGGCAATTAACTGCTGGTTAATCGGAAGAATAATTTCTCCTGCTATATTCAGCGAGACCTTATGGGCCAGATAATCTAAAGTCACATTGACCGAACCTTCCAGGGAATTTTCAATAGGAACAACTGCCAGATCAATCTCGCTGCGGTCAACAGCCTGGATTAAGTCCGGGATCTCCTGGCAGGATATTCTGCTGTAATTATCCAGCCGGGAGATGAGTTTCTCTGCCGCCAGCTGGGTAAAAGTCCCCGGGGGGCCGAGATAACCAAGTCTTTTCATTTTCATCACATCCCTGTTATCAGGTTTTAAATCGCCGAGGGCAGAATCCGGTCAATATTGCCATCATCATAGCTGCCTATTTCCTTAATTTCCTGCATTAGAAGGTGAAACTTATCCGGTCTTAAAGACTGAGGGCCATCTGAGAGGGCACTGCTGGGTTCAGGGTGCACCTCTATTATCAATCCATCGGCACCGCAGGCCACAGCCGCCCGAGCCATCGGTCTAACCAGTTCCCAGCGTCCGGTTCCGTGACTGGGATCAACAATAACCGGCAGATGGCTGATTTCTTTAACCAGAGGGACCGAACTTAAATCCAGAGTGTTTCTGGTCTCTTCACCAAAGGTTCTGATTCCCCGCTCACAGAGAATAACCTGATGATTTCCTTCAGTCATAATATACTCAGCAGCCAGCAGCCATTCTCTGATGGTTGCTGACATACCGCGTTTCAGCATCACCGGCTGTCTCAGACTGCCAATGGCAGAAAGCAGAGGGTAGTTCTGCATATTGCGGGCTCCTATCTGAATAATATCAGTATATTCAGCCACCAGATCCAGATGTTCAATGTCCATAAGTTCGGTGACAATTTTCAGACCTGTTTCCTCCCGGGCCCTGGCCAGCAGCTTAAGACCTCTTTCACCCAGGCCCTGAAAAGAATAGGGCGAGGTTCTGGGCTTGAAGGCTCCCCCTCTGAGTATCTCTGCTCCTGCTTTTTTAACCTCTCTGGCAGTGGTCATCAGCTGATCTTCATTTTCCACCGCACAGGGCCCGGCCATAACTGCAGGAGTTTTACCACCAATTTTCACCTGACCAAGTTCAATAATAGTTTTCTCCGGCTTAAATTTCCAGCTGGTAAGTTTATAGGGATCTAGAATAGCTATCACCTTTTCCACACTGGAATGAGAGGCCAGCCGGTTTTTCAGAGTCTCCTTATCTGCTCCTTCTCCGATCAGGCCTATTACGGCCCGCTCTACTCCTCGAAAAATATGACTGTCATACTCCTCTTCCGGTACTGTTTCCAGCACCTGCTTTAGTTCTCCTTCTGATGATTCTGGTTTCATTACTACAATCATTTCAGCATCCTCCTTTAAATTTTGTTTGAAAATTGAATTGTTATTTATTTGGCAATTAAATTGATAAATGAAAGGTGAATTGAATTATACCAAAAATATCAAGTTGATGGATCTGCCTCAAAAACACCCTAAAAAACACAAAAGCCGCCCCTTCCAGGGCGACTATAATCGCGGTACCACCTGTCTTGATTCCTTATAAATTGCTAAGTAACAGAGGAATCATCTCTTTTGAGAGCTGACACTCTCTCACCGGGTAACGACGGAAGACGGCCGGGCTTACTTAATTTCAGCTGGCAACTCAGGGGGGAAATTCGGCCCTGGGAAATAACCGGTTTGCAGTGCCGCCGGTCTCCTTAATATTTCCAGAGGCTTACTTGAACCCCTTCACAGTTGTTGTGTCTTTTAAATTGTTAAAGTGAATTATAGCAGGGTTTCTGAGGTTTGTCAAATGTTTTTTCCGGATTCTTAGAAAAAAATTTAGACCTCGACGGTCCAGCCGTAGGGATCCTCCCGCCTGCCGGTCTGAAGGCCGATAAGATAATCATAAAGTTTGCTGGCGACTTCCCCGGCCTCTCCCCCGTTTATTTTCATCTCCATCTCATTCCATTTCAGCTCCCCGATGGGAGAAATAATCGCTGCGGTTCCGGTGCCAAAGGCTTCCTCCAGGCTGCCCTGCTGATAGGCCTCAGCGACCTCCTGGATTTTTATTCTTCTCTCCTCAACTTTAATCCCCCAGTTTCTGAGAATTTTTATCACCGAGTCTCTGGTAATTCCTGGCAGAATGCTTCCTTCCAGTGAGGGTGTTATAATTTTACCGTCAATTTTGAAGAAAACATTCATGGCGCCAACCTCTTCTACAAATTCCCGGTCAACTCCATCCAGCCAGAGGACTTCATCATAACCCATCTCTGCTGCCCGGGACTGAGCCTTTAAACTTCCGGCATAATTTCCTCCGGTTTTAGCCATTCCCGTTCCTCCTTTTATTGCTCTGACATAGTCGGTCTCGACATAAATTCTGGTGGGCTTGATCCCTTGAGAATAGTAGGCAGCCACTGGAGACAGAATAATAACAAATTTATAGCGGGAGGAGGGTTTAAGCCCCAGGTAAATCTCGGTAGCTATGGTAAAGGGCCGAATATAAAGAGATGTCCCGGGTCTGGAAGGAACCCAGTTTTTGTCCACTTCCACAGTCTTTTTAACAGCTCTGACAAAAAACTCGGGATCCATCCGGGAAATACACATTCTCTCATTGGAGTTATTAAACCTGGCAGCATTCATGTCAGGCCGGAAGAGCAGCACCCGGCCATCTTCTGCCCGATAGGCTTTCAGACCTTCAAAGGTTGTCTGACCGTAATGACAGAAGGCCGCTGCCGGGTCAATCTCAAGGGGACTGTAGGGCACAACTCTGGGATCGAACCAGCCTCTTTCGCTCTCATAATCCATGACAAACATATGGTCGGTAAAGGTACGTCCGAAACCTAAATCCTCAACTGAAGGAGGAGTCTTTCTTTCTTCACACATCTCAACAGTAATTTTTTTATCCATTCTCAGACCTCCTGTTAACTTAGTAAGATAAAAACCATAACCCTAATAACAATCCAACACTGCCCCGCTGGCAGCAGAACTCACCAGACTGGCATATCTCCTCAAATAACCATCCTTGATTTTGGGTTCCGGCTTTTCCCAGTCTGCCAGCCTACTTTCAATTTCAGCCTCTGTAAGATCAGCAGATAGGCTTTCTCCCGGAATATCAATTTTGATAATATCATTTTCTCGAAGGGCAGCCAGCGGACCGCCAGCCATCGCTTCCGGCGATATATGTCCGATTGAGGCTCCCCGGCTGGCTCCAGAAAAACGTCCATCGGTTATCAGGGCTACCTCCCTATCCAGTCCAGCTCCAGCAATAGCTGAGGTGGGAGAGAGCATTTCCCTCATACCCGGTCCACCTCTGGGACCTTCATATCGGATAACCATAACATCACCGCTTTTAATTCGGCCGGAATGAATGGCACTAACAGCCTCTTCTTCTGAATCAAAGATCCGGGCAGGTCCCTGATGTACCAGCATCTCCTCGGCTACTGCAGCCTGTTTGACAACAGAACCCTCAGGGGCGATATTTCCCTTAAGAACAGCCAGACCTCCGGTTTGATGATAGGCCCTGTCAAAATTCCTAATGACCTCACTGTCTCTGACTTCCACACCCTCAAGATTTTCTTGAATTTTATGACCGGTTGCTGTCAGGAGCTCATCATCAAGGAGACCATGCTGCTGCAGCACCTTCATCACTGCCGGAATACCCCCGGCTCGATCCAGATCCTGAATATGGTAACTTCCCGAAGGGCTTAAGCTGCAGAGATGAGGAATTTCTTTTTTAATTTCATTTATCAGGTCTATTTTCAGTTCCAGGCCGGCTTCCCGGGCGACGGCTGGAAGATGAAGGGCCGTATTGGTAGAGCAGCCCAGGGCCATATCAACTTTCAGGGCATTGATAAAAGCTTCTCTGCTGACAATATCAGCAGGTTTAATTCCCTTCTGATACAGGCTGACAATCTGCCTGCCTGCCTGCTTGGCCAGACGAATTCTGGCAGCCTCCACCGCTGGTATAGTTCCGTTGCCGGGTAGTCCCAGTCCCAGCACCTCAGTCAGGCAGTTCATGGAATTGGCGGTGAACATACCAGCACAGCTTCCGCAGCCCGGACAGGCGACCTCCTCGATTTCAGCAAGTTCTGTTTCAGAAATCCGTCCGGCTTTGACCCCGGCTACACCCTCAAAAACAGTTTTTAAATCAATATTCTCACCGCGGTACTTCCCGGCCAGCATGGGCCCCCCGCTGATAACCAGGGCCGGAATATTTAACCGCAGGGCAGCCATCAGCATTCCTGGAACTACCTTATCGCAATTGGGAATCAATACCAGGGCATCCAGAGCGTGAGCCCGGGCTACTGTTTCCACCGAATCAGCGATCAACTCCCGGCTGGCCAGAGAAAAATGCATCCCCTGATGGCCCATGGCGATCCCATCACAGACTCCTATTGTGCCAAATTCCAGAGGTGTGGCTCCAGCCATCCGAACTCCGGCTTTAACTGCCCGGGCTATCTTATCCAAATCGCTGTGACCGGGAATAAGTTCACTGAAGGAATTGCAGATTCCAATCAGGGGAGCTTCCAGTTCCTCTTCAGTTAATCCCAGCGCCTTAAAAAGCGAACGCTGGGGAGCGCTGTCAATTTTTTTCGTCACCTGTTCACTGTTTTTTTTCATGATTACACCCCACTTTCTTTTTGAGCCAGCCTGATCCCGTACTGGATGCTGTCTACCAGGGCCTGCCAGCTGGCTTCTATAATATTGCTGGAAACTCCCACAGTGCCCCAGCTTTCCTGACCATTGCCGGTTTCTATTAAAACCCGGACCCGGGCCGCAGTTCCATCTTTACCATTCAGCACCCGGACCTTATAATCAATAAGATATATGTCTTTTATTTCCGGATAAAAATTAATCAAAGCCTTTCGCAGGGCCTTATCCAGGGCATTTACCGGCCCTACCCCCTCAGCTGCCGTATGAACCTGTTCTCCTTCAACCAGCACCTTGATGGTAGCTTCAGAATGAGGATTAATATCCTCCTTTTTATCGGTTAAAATTCTGACTCCTTCCAGACCGAAGAGCTTCTGATAATCGCCCCTGCTTTTCTCCAGCAGGAGTTTGAGCGAGGCCTCAGCACCTTCGAAATAATAGCCCTGATGCTCCAGGTCCTTTATGGTTGCCAGTACTTCCTGTAAATCCTGGCTTTCATCATCAAGTTCAATTCCCAGCTCTTCAGCTTTATAGACCAAATTGCTTTTTCCGGAAAGTTCCGAAACCAGCACCCGGCGGTGATTGCCGACAAGCTCGGGGTCCTCGTGTTCATAGGTTCGGGCATTTTTGAGAATGGCATTGACATGAATTCCCCCTTTATGGGCAAAGGCACTTTCTCCCACATAAGCAGCCTGGGCGGGAGGGTTCAGGTTGGCCGCTTCGCTGACAAAACGGGAAGTGGCAGTAATTCTCTTTAGCTTCTCCGGACTTACCAGCTGATAACCATATTTTAGCTGAAGATTGGGGATAATAGCAGAAAGATTGGCATTGCCGCAGCGTTCTCCAAAACCATTGATGGTACCCTGTATCTGGGTCACTCCCTCCTCCACCGCTACCAGGGAGTTAGCTACTGCCAGTTCGCAGTCATTATGAGCATGAATTCCCAGAGGGGAAGAAATCTGCAGTTTTACCTCCCTGATGATCTCCCGCAGCCGGGAGGGCATGGTACCGCCATTGGTGTCACAAAGAACCAGGGAATCGGCTCCTCCCTTCTCAGCCGCCTTCAGAACCTTGATAGCATAATCGGAGGAATCCTCATAACCATCAAAGAAATGCTCGGCATCAAAATGGATCTCCAGACCCTGTTCCTTGAGATAGCTGACCGAACTTTCTATCATGGCCAGGTTTTCCTCCAGACTGGTCTTAAGGGCTTCCTCAACATGAAGAATCCAGGATTTCCCCACTAGGGCGGCAGCCTCTGCCCCCGACTCCAGGATAGCCTGAAGGTTCCTATCCTCCTCCGGATCAATTCCAGCATGGCGGGTGCTGCCAAAGGCAGCCACTGTTAAACCGGGAAGATTAAGATCCTGAACCCGCTTAAAATATTCGATATCCTTGGGATTGGAACCGGGCCAGCCCCCCTCAACATAATCTATCCCGGTTTCGGCCAGTTTCCTGGTTATGTTAAGTTTATCTTCGGTGGAATAGGAGACTCCTTCTCTCTGCGTTCCATCCCGCAGGGTTGTGTCATATATTTTTATCATTGACTGCTTGATTCCTCCTATTCTAATATACTGCAGATGTAATCTCCGACCTGAGAGGTGGTAAGACTGCCTCCCATATCGGCAGTTGTTTGATTCAGCTGCAGGGCACGGTTTACTGCCAGCTCCAGTTTGTCAGCTGCAGCAGGATGACCAAGAACTTCAACCATCATGGCGGCAGCCAGCAGAGCAGCGGTAGGGTTGGCCCTGCCCTCTCCGGCAATATCGGGAGCTGAACCGTGGACCGGTTCAAACATCGAAACTCCCTCAGGATTGATGTTCCCCGAGACAGCCAGCCCCATGCCTCCCTGAATTTCTGCACCCAGATCGGTAATTATATCACCAAACATATTACAGGTAACCACCACATCAAAAATTTCAGGATTTCTCACCAACTTCATGGTCATGGCATCAACCAGAATATGATCCTGCTCCACCCCGGGAAATTCCTCTCCCAGGCTGGTAAAAACCCGCTGCCAGAGATCATGGGCATATTCCAGGACATTGCTCTTATCGCAGAGAGTTAATTTTCCTCTCCGCTGTTCGGCATAGCGATAGGCATAGCGAATTACCCTTTCTACTCCCTGATAGGTGTTGATCATCTCCTGAACGGCAACTTCCTGAGGAGTGCCCTTTTTGAGAAAACCACCGGAACCGCAATAAAGGCCCTCGGTATTTTCCCGGACAACCAGCAGATCAATATCTTCGGGAGCTGTATCTTTGAGAGGAGTAAATCTTTCATCCAGAAGTTTAATGGGCCGGAGATTGATATATTGATCAAAAGAGAATCTCAGGTCCAGCAGAATCCCATGTTCCAGAACCCCGGGTTTAACCCGGGGATCTCCCACTGCTCCCAGATAGATAGCATCAAAATTGGCCAGGTCACTTTTAGTTTCAGGACTGACCAGCTCTCCCGTCTCAAGATAATGATCAGCCCCCAGAGGAAATTCACTAAATTTAAACTCCAGTCCGGTTATTTCAGAAAGTTTCTTCAGGGCTTTAATGCCCTGGGCCACAACTTCAGGACCTATTCCATCTCCTGGAATTACAGCAATATTATAGGCTGACATTGCCTTCACCTGCCTGTTCCCTGAGATAATTAATCAGGCCTCCAGCCTGAATCAATTTTTGCATGAAATCCGGGAAAGCAACTGCCTGGTATTCCTGGTTTTTGCTGAGATTGGTGATCAGGCCGGCAGCTATCTCTACCTGAACTTCATCACCCTGAGAAATATTTTCCACCGCTTCGGGACATTCCAGAATTGGCAGTCCAATATTTAGAGCATTGCGGTAAAAAATCCGGGCAAAAGAACTGGCGATTACCGCGGAAACCCCGGCAGCTTTTATCGCCAGAGGGGCATGCTCCCTGGAGCTGCCGCAGCCAAAATTTTCTCCGGCCACAATCAGGTCCCCCTTTGACATCTTATCTACAAAATTCGAGTCCAGGTCTTCCAGACAGTGGCGGGCCAGTTCCTCGGGATCCGAGGTGTTAAGATAGCGGGCAGGTATTATCACATCGGTATCAATATCATTACCGTATTTCCATGCTTTTCCTTTAATATTCATGTTAAACAACCTCCCCGGGACTGATAATCCTGCCGGCAACGGCAGAAGCAGCCGCTACAGCCGGATTGGCCAAATAGACTTCGCTTTCAGGATGGCCCATCCGCCCTACAAAATTTCGATTGGTGGTAGCAATGGCTCTCTCACCAGCGGCCAGAACTCCCATATGGCCGCCCAGGCAGGGTCCGCAGGTCGGGGTGCTGACTGCTGCTCCTGCTGCAATCAGGGTATCAATGATTCCCTCTGCCAGAGCCTGACGATAAATCTGCTGGGTGCCGGGAAAAACCAGCAGCCGTACCTCGGAATGGCGCTTCCGGCCATCGAGAATCTCAGCAGCCAGCCTGAGGTCCTCAAGCCGGCCGTTGGTGCAGGAGCCGATCACTGCCTGGTCTATTGCTATCTCGCCAACTTCACTGATCCCTCTGGTGTTCTCCGGCAGATGGGGGAAAGCTACCTGAGGTTCCAGCTGGCTGACATCATATTCTCTAACCTCAAAATAATCAGCCCCGGGATCACTAAAATATTCGGTATATTCAGCAGTGGTTCTTCCCTCAAGATATTCCCGGGTTTTTTGGTCCGGGGCAATTAGGCCGCACTTTCCTCCAGCTTCAATGGCCATATTTGCAATAGTCATCCGACCGGCCAGAGACAGGCTGGCAATTGTTTCTCCGGTAAACTCCATGGATCGATAGAGTGCTCCGTCAACTCCTATATCTCCAATAACCTGCAATATCAGGTCTTTGCCGCCAACCCAGTCCGGCAGCTCTCCCTGAAAAACAAACTTCATGGTTTCCGGAACCTTAAACCAGGCCTGACCACTGGCCATGGCTGCAGCCATATCAGTGCTTCCCACCCCGGTAGCCAGGGCGCCCAGAGCTCCGTAGGTGCAGGTATGGGAGTCTGCTCCAATAATGATTTCACCAGGCCGAACCAGCCCCTGTTCCGGCAGCAGACAGTGCTCGATGCCCATCTCTCCAATTTCGAAATAATTTTCCAGCTGCTGTTCCCGGGCAAAATCCCTGAGCACCCTGCTCTGTTCTGCAGAATTTATGTCTTTATTGGGGGTAAAATGATCCGGGACCAGCGCAATCTTGTCGGCATCAAAGACCTTATCAACCCCGATTTTCTCAAATTCTCGAATAGCTACCGGGGCTGTGATGTCATTACCAAGCACCAAATCAACTTCAGCCGTTACTATCTCTCCAGGCTTTACACTGTTACGGCCGGAATGAGCAGCCAGTATTTTTTCCACCATTGTCATAGCCATTTCTTATCTTCCCTTCCGGCTCTTAGCTGCCATAATTTTATTGAGAGCGTTGTTATAGGCCACAGCACTGGCTTTAATAATATCGGTGCTGACGCCCCGGCCCAGGAAGAGCTCTTCCTCATGCTCCACCTTAACGGTCACATTGCCCAGGGCATCCTTGCCGCCGGTGATGGCGTCGATCTTAAAGATATCCAGCCGGCAGTCCAGACCTGCTACCCGATTTATTGCTTCATAGGCAGCATCAATGGGGCCGCCCTCGGAACAGACCGATTCCAGCATCTTCTCGCCCTCTTTCAGCATGTGAACGGTGGCAGTAGAGATACCGTTGCCGGTTACCACCTGCAAAAGCTTTAGCTGCAAAAGTTCCGGGCTCTGGCCAAATTGATCCTCCACAATGGCCTCCAGATCCAGACCGGTTAGTTCTCCCTTGCGGTCGGCCAGCTCTTTAAAACGTTTAAAACAATGATTCAATTCCTCCCGGTCTAAATCATAACCCATTTCAGCCAGCCGATCCCGGAAAGCATGCCGTCCGGAATGCTTGCCCATCACAATTCGGTTTTCCTTGAGGCCGATTGTTTTGGCGTCCATTATTTCATAGGTGGTTCTCTCCTTAATAACTCCATCCTGATGAATTCCGGCCTCATGGGCAAAGGCATTCTTGCCCACCACGGCCTTATTAAACTGAATATCCATGCCGGTAAGCTGACTCACCAGCCGGCTGGTGCGGTAAATTTCCTGTAAATTGAGAGCAGTTTTCTGATTATAGTAATCCTGACGGGTATTGAGAGCTAATGCTATTTCCTCCAGAGCAGCATTGCCGGCCCTCTCTCCAATCCCGTTAACAGCACATTCAACCTGAGTGGCCCCATTTTCTACTGCAGCAATGGAATTGGCCACTCCCATACCCAGATCATTATGGCAGTGGACACTTACCTCGGCCTGATCTATGTTAGAAACATTCTCACAGACATATCCGACCAGTTCACCGAACTCACCGGGAGTAGCATAGCCCACCGTATCAGGAATATTGATGGTAGTGGCCCCGGCCTCGATTACCGCCTGGAAGATTTTACAGAGAAAATCCCGCTCGCTGCGAGAAGCATCTTCCGCCGAAAACTCCACATCCTCGGTATAGCCCTTAGCCCTTTTAACAGCCTTCACTGCATTTTCCAGCACCTCAGCAGGACTCTTCTTTAACTTGAATTCCATATGAATGGGAGAGGTGGCTATAAAGGTATGAATTCGAGGATTGCTGGAATCCTTGATTGCCTCCCAGGCCCGGTCAATATCCTCAAAGTTGGTCCGGGCCAGGGCTGCTATGATCGGTCCCTCAACCTCCCGGGCAATTTTCTGCACCGCCTGAAAATCACCCTGAGAAGCCACGGGAAAACCGGCCTCAATCACATCAACGTTTAACTTAGCCAGCTGCCGGGCAATCCGCAATTTTTCTTCAGCATTCAGACTAACTCCCGGCGACTGTTCTCCATCTCGCAGGGTTGTATCAAATATTTTTACTGTCATTTTTTCCCAGCCCCTTTACTCTTTTATCCATTTCATCATGCCGCGCAGTTTGCTGCCAACCCTTTCTATTTGATGATTGGTATCCCTCTCTTTGCGTTTGTTATAGGAGGGCCGGCCAGCCTGGTTCTCCAGCAGCCAGCGCTTGGCAAATTCACCGTTCTGAACTTCCTGCAGCAGCTTCTGCATGGCCTCCCGGGACTTCTCATTGATCACCTTTTTACCGGAAGTCAGATCACCATATTCAGCAGTATCAGAAATGGAATCCCGCATATTGGCAATACCACCTTCATACATCAGGTCCACAATCAGTTTAAGTTCATGGAGGCATTCAAAATAGGCAATCTCGGGCTGATAGCCGGCCTCAACCAGGGTTTCAAAACCTGCCCGAACCAGCTCGGTTGTCCCGCCGCAGAGAACAGCCTGTTCTCCAAAGAGATCGGTCTCCGTCTCCTCTTTAAAGGTGGTCTCAATCACCCCGGCCCGGGTACCGCCGATACCTTTAGCATAGGCCAGAGCTAATTCTCTAGCCTGACCGGTAGCATCCTGATAAAGGGCTAAAAGGCAGGGCACCCCTGCCCCCTGGGTATAAACCCGGCGCAGCAGATGTCCGGGGCTTTTGGGGGCCACCATAAAGACATCAACCTCTTCAGGAGGGACAATCTGATCAAAATGAATGTTAAAGCCGTGGGAGAAAACCAGAGCATTTCCGGCTTCCAGATTTGGTTCAATGGCCTGCTGATAGACCGACTTTTGGACAACATCGGGCAGCAGCACCTGGACTATCTCGGCCTGTTCGGCTGCCTCGGCCACCGGCAGGGGTGAAAAACCATCGGCAACCGCCTCTTCGTAGCTGGCTCCGCCCTGGCGCTGGCCCACAATCACCTTCAGACCGGAATCCCGCAAATTCTGAGCCTGAGCATGACCCTGACTTCCGTAACCTATAACTGCAATGGTCTTATCTTCAAGTTTAGCCAGATCAGCATCAGCATCGTAATACATGTCTACCATTTTGATATTCAGCTCCTCTATTAATAATTTTCTCTATTATTTCCCGGTAAATTTCAGTATATTTGATAACAGCTTAAGCAGTATTCTTTTCTGATTACCCAGTATACACTGCTGTTTCTACGAGTTTAATTATTTTTTTCCTCTGGTCATGGCAATTTTTCCTGTCCTGACCAGCTCAATAATGCCGTAGGGCTCAAGCAGCTCCTCCATGGCATTTATCTTACCTTCATCTCCGGTAATCTCAACCATAACAGAGTCGTTGGCTACATCCACAATTTCACCTCGAAAAACATCAACAATCTGAATTATTTCCGAACGGGTGGCATAATCGGCCCGAACCTTGATAAAAGCCATGCTGCGGCTGACAGCTGGATCATTGGTGATATTGCTTACCTTGTAAACTACAATCAGTTTGTTGAGTTGCTTCTCCAGCTGCTCCAGAACCTTCTGACTGCCACAGACCACCAGGGTTATCCGGGAGACATCCTCTTTTTCGGTCTGTCCCACCGAAAGACTCTCAATGTTAAATCCCCGGCGGCTGAAAAGGCTGGCAATCCTGGCCAGCACTCCCGATTCATTGGCAACCTGAACTGCTACAGTATGTTTCATTCTGATTCCTCCTCCAGTATCATCTCATAGAGACTTCCACCTGGCGGTACCATGGGAAAAACATTTTCCTCAGCCTCTATCAGACAGTCCAGCAGATAGGGGCCGGGTTCTGCCAGAGCTCTTTCCAGAGCCGGCTTGACATCCTCCGGTTTTGTAATCTTCTCAGCCTTAATTCCATAAGCCTCCGCCACTTTAACAAAATCAGGAATCATTTCAGGACAGTCCTCATCCGGTTCCGAACAGTGGGGAGGACAATCAGCCCGCCGTCGAAGGCAGGTGGAGGAATATCTTTTATCCAGGAACATCTCCTGCCACTGCCTGACCATTCCTAAATACTGGTTATTTAAAATAACTATCTTAACCGGTAAATTGTTCTTAGCTGCCGTGGCCAGCTCCTGAATATTCATTTGAAAACTGCCGTCGCCTGCCAGCAGAAAAACAAGATCATCTTTATTCCCGACCTGTACTCCCAGAGAAGCAGGGAAGCCATAGCCCATGGTGCCCAACCCGCCGGAGGTAATAAACTGCCGGGGTCGGTTATAGTTAAAAAACTGAGCGGCCCACATCTGATGCTGACCCACTTCAGTAACGATGAAAGCATCTCCGTCAGTCAGACTGTCAATCTCTTCAATTATCGGGCCGGGAGAAAGCCGGCCATTTTTCCCGGTCTCTCTATACTGCCTGCGGTCCATATCTTTCCATCCCTGAATCTGGGTTCCCCAGCCATTGCTTGATTTCTCGGTAACTTTTTTATTCAACTCTGTCAGTATACCTTTAACGTCCCCGACAATTGGAATTTCAATGGATACCCGCTTCCCTACCTCGGCAGGATCAATATCAATATGAATAATCTCGGCCTCCTGAGCAAACTCATCAAGTTTGCCGGTTACCCTGTCATCAAAACGGCAGCCTACAGCAATAATAAGATCGGCATGGGAAATGGCCATATTGGCCTCGGTGCTGCCGTGCATTCCCAGCATACCCAGGCTGAGTTTGCTCCTCTCATCAAAGGCTCCCAGGCCCGTCAGGGTAGTGGTAACCGGTATTTGAGCCTTTTCGGCCAGCTGACGCAGTTCACTGCTGGCTCCGGAAATAATCACACCACCACCGGCATAGAATACTGGCTTACGGGATTGATTTATTTTCTTAGCTGCTTTCTTAATTTGCAGGGGATGGCCTCGATAGTTGGGTTTATAACCCCGGAGTTCAACTCTGTCAGGATAAGCAAATTCTACCTCCTGCATCATGATATCCTTGGGAATATCAACCAGTATCGGGCCCGGCCTGCCGCTGCCGGCAATATGAAAGGCCTCCTTGATGATTCGTGCCAGGTTCTCAGTTTTCTGCACCAGATAATTATGCTTGGTTATCGGCATGGAAATACCGGTTATATCTGCCTCCTGAAAGGCATCGGTCCCCAGCATATGGCTGGGCACCTGGCCGGTAAAGGCTACCAGGGGCACAGAATCCATATAGGCTGTGGCCAGTCCGGTAACCAGATTGGTAGCTCCGGGACCGGAGGTGGCAATGACCACTCCAGTTTTTCCGGTAGAACGAGCATAGCCATCAGCAGCGTGAATCCCTCCCTGTTCATGATGGGGAAGAATATGTTCAAAATCCGAATCGTAAAGTTTATCATAAATGGGCAGCACGGTGCCACCAGGATATCCAAAAATAGTTTCTACTCCTTCCCGGGAGAGAGATTTAACAAATATCTCTGCTCCAGTACATCTCTCGGTCAAAATAATCACTCCTCTCCAAAAATCTTATATATCAACCTTAACTGCCGGTTATTTGTCCTTTAAAAAGAAAAATCCAGAGTCCAAGATTTCATCTAAAACATTTCAGAAACACCTGAAATGCCCTCCCGACAGGAACTGTTAAAGCAGCAGATAAAGCCGGGACGAAGATGAAATTGACTCCAGGGCGAAGAATTTATTCAGATAAAATATCAAGGGCTTCCCCATGCAGAGCTTCAGTCATATAGGGAATGCCCGTTAATTCTTCAACCTCCCTGTTTCCCGACATAAGATCTGCCCGGGATATTTCAGCTATATTAAACTTCCTCACCCCGGCCAGCAACTGCTTGAGGCCGGTGCTGAGCTTGTCAGCTAGAGTATAAAGAGCCACGGCTCCAAAGGGGATATTCTCCATCTCCCGGGGACCGACAATTTCTTCCACATCATACCAGCCGGCAAAGATACCCCGGGGCCGACTGCCTGCTTGTTTAACTGCTGGAGGCAGTTCGTCCCAGTTACCATTAAGCTCTTCCTTGCGGTCCGGGTAGAAAACCCCTTCAATATTGGAACCTAAAAATCCGGCAATCATGGGTGCCCG